>Ga0180222_1000063_pt1 | contig 187878 bp, 183 predicted proteins | sample eDN5th37CKraftOP_FD_151336 | JGI IMG/M metagenome (GOLD analysis project Ga0180222, IMG submission 151336) | Enriched Organic Plus compost microbial communities from Emeryville, California, USA - eDNA 5th pass 37_C Kraft OP (version 2) (version 2) ... | reverse complement strand
CCGGCCATTCACCGGCCACTGCACTTGGGCGGCGATGTCAGAGAGGCAAGCCCAGAGCTTGGCGTTCTGCTCCAGGTTGCGAGTCGGCTCCTGGGGCGGCGTGAAGTAGTGGCCGTCGGGAGCCTGCCTCACGAGCTCGTGGCACATCTGGCGGGTAACTGGGGTGATGCGGATTCGGCGCATATCAGCCAGCCATCCCCTGGACACGCTGCGCGGCCGTGGCTGCCGCCGTCTGCAGGACCGTCATCGCCTGGCGGATCGAAGCGAGCTCGCTCTCGTCGATGCGGCCGTCAGCGAGGGCGCTATGAATTGCCTGCATAAACTGCCCATGTGCTACGCCCGTCTCCACAACCGCTTCGAGCACGGACATGTCGCACTCCATGCCTTCCGGTGCCTTGATCAGCAACATGCCAAGTGAGTGGGCCCAGGCTTGCAAGATCCGCGTGTCCCCAGTCACGCCTACGATCCGCACCGCCTCTGCGAGCGTCAGGTGGTGAGTGTCGTTATGGGGGTTCACCTTGTTGCGCAGCACGGCCGGGGATACTCCAATCCGCGGCCCAAGGGACTCGCTTCCTCCGGGATAGTCATGGACAGTGTGATAGGCGGCGTCGGCGATGTTCATTGACAGGGACTCCGAACGTTTTTCTCTTGTCGTTGCGCTTCTAAGATGCGCACATGAGCTACTGGCGAACTACTTATGGAGGTGGCCTAAACCAGCTGCGAACGTACGTACCCTCCACAATTGGCGAGACACTGCGTCAGACGGCAGACTCCGCGCATGACCGAAACCGAAAGACTCCTGTCTCAGGCTCGGGAGATCGCCCTGCGCGTTCAGGGATCCGCCTCGGACGAGGTAGTCCTCACCGTGTTTGCGAGGCTGTGCCTGGAGCACGACCAGAATCAGACACGTGGAGTGGAGCCGACAGAGCAGCACTAACGTCACTGTCACGGATTCCCGGCCTCTTGCCCCAGCACATCTGCGCCATTGACAGCGGTAGAGCCAACGCACTCCTTCCCTGCGGCCCGGCACATCACGGATTGACGCAGTACTTTCCGATGCAACTTTCTGAGGTTCTCCCCATCGGTCCACTTCAGATCTCGATAGCGGCCCTTCGCGACATCAGCAACCCACGACTGCGGCTTCCCGCCCAACGCGGCCGCTATCCTGGTTTGGGTCCAACCAGCCTTCTGGAGGTCTGCGACAAGGTTCTTCCAGTCCATACCCTATTTAAGCGCAATTGCGATTATTAAGCAAGCGCCATTGCGATTGAAGCCAATATCACAATTGCGCTATGGACACACTTGGAAAGCGGCTAGCAGCTGCCCGTGAAAAGAAAGGACTCTCCCAGGCGGCCCTAGCCAAACGTGTTGGGGCTGGACAGTCGACCATTGCGAGTATCGAGAGCCGGAACAAGGATGCGTCGGGGCTTCTGCTGCTACGGATAGCCCGGGTCCTCGGCGTTGACCTCGTGTGGCTTATCGAGGGGGGCGAACCGGCGCAAAGCGTGAATGAGTCGCCCCTGCAATATGAAGAGTGGCCTTTTCAGTCGATTTCAAAGGAGCTCGTCCTATCCCTGACGCCCAAGCAGCGGACTCATTTGGAAGATGGGATGCGGATAGCGCTAGCTACAATGGGCGTCGAGCCGGAATCGAAGAAAAGCGCGGCCTAGCCTTAGGTTGGTTTGGGACAGCAAGAGTTCTTTGCCAAACTCGTAACAATTTGAATATATTTGGCTAGCCACGCAGACAAGAAATACCTCGTGGGAGCGCAGATATGAAAGCTTGGCTTGCAGAAACTTGGGCTGGGTTCACCTTCGGCGGGAAGGTTTGGGCGGTTCTTATAGCGATCGCAATCGGGTGGTTTTTTGTTGATGGGCTTCTTAACAAGCCTAAGACTCTCGAAGCTGACAAAGTGGCTTCAGATACCTCGACAACGCCTGCAGCTCAGAATGTCAGGCCGCCTTCTGCAGCAAATACAAAGAAGCCTCCCACTAAAGAAGACATTGAGACCACCATCGCTTTTCGAATCGCAAAAGCGTTGAAGGCAAGCATGAAAAACCCGGCCAGCTTTAAACTTGAGACAGCGCTGGTCTTCCCAGGCGGGTCAACCTGTTACGAGTACCGCGCCACAAACTCTTTCAACGCGGTTGTTCCCGGCCGAGCCGTCTTCGACATGAAGGCGGAGAAGCTCTACAGCGAACAAGATGGGGAGTCTTTCCGAAAGGCCTGGAACTCAATTTGCACAAAGAAAGGAGGCAGAAATATTGCCCCCGGACTGGAGTGGCTGCTTTAGGACGGCGCTCTACTGCTGACCGAGTTCGAAGACCCCTCCCTTCCCTCCTACAGGCTTGTGCAGGATCCCAAGCTGGTGGAAGCGTCGCCGTATTGCAAGAAGGCGGTGGGGTAAGCGGGGTCTCGCCAGCCGGCCGAGCTGCCCATATCGGTGCCGTGGTGCTGCTGCAGGCGGGGAATGTCTGACCGTAAGCGGATGAAGATTTTGTTGAAGCGACCCAACACCGGGCCCGCTGGCCGGCGGCTTCTCTTAGCTCTGGCTCTGTCCGCTGCCTCGTTCGCCGCGAACGCCCAAACCTGCACCGTGGCGTCCGTGCACGACGGCGATACGCTCCGCGTGCGCTGTCCCGGATCCGCCAAGACCATCCCAGTCCGGCTTGAACGCATCGACGCGCCTGAGCTTGGCCAAGCAGGCGGAATGGCCGCCCGGGACTTCCTGCGCCTCCTCTGCCCGCTCGGCCGGCAAACGCGACTCACCCAGACAGGCAAAGACCGCTACGGCCGGACGCTAGGAGATGTGGACTGCGGGTCAGGCAGCGCGCAACAGGCGATGCTCCGTAACGGGCATGCCTGGGTCTATCCAACTTTCAGCGGTGAGCGTGCCTTAGTCCAGCTGCAGGGCCACGCCCAAAGGAACCGTCTTGGCCTGTGGAAAAGCGCGGCGCCAGTAGCGCCTTGGACGTTCAGAAAGAAGCAGCGAGGGTAGGCGGCGCATTCGTTACTGCCCTAGCTGGGAGAGGCGTCTCCCCTATTGCAGGAACGTCTCGCGTAAGCTACAAACGCTTACAAAGCGCCGTCAGAGCGCCCATATTTAAACCCGCCATCCTTCTCGAAAGGCATCCATGGTCGAGCCCCTAGAGGGAGCGGACGAGAACATGGCGAACCAACCGGCGGCATAGTGGCATGGCGATCAGAACTGAAGACGATTTCCGAATCGTTGCCTCGAACGATAGATCCGCCAGCCTTCCGGTCGCTGACGAGCAGAACATTGGGTGAGGAACCAACGCATCCGCCTGGCGTGCTTCGGGGCACGTCCGGTGGGCCGGCCGACGGAGCCCAACCACTGGACATATGAACAGTGGTCGGCGGATGCGGCCGCAGCCGACACATTTCGGGGTTGATTTCTACAGAAAAAACTTTACTTATAGGTTAAGATTCAATGCGCCTGATTGGCCTGTGGGATCCCTCGAAACGGGAGCCAGAGTGGAAGGTCTACGCCCTGGCAGAAGGCAATGAGTGTCCGGTTCTGGAGAGACTTGGCGCTTGGTCCACCACGCGGCAGTTTCAGGCCTATGCCGACGGGTTGATGAACCTGATTGAGAGGATATCCAACGACCCGAGAGGACCAGACCTGTTCCATGGGAACCGTGCCATTTGTCATGAAGCGGTCGAAGGCGAAAGGATATTTAGGCTTCGTAAAGGTCCCCTGCGACTGTATTGGTTTTACGGCGAGGAGAGACGTGTGGTCATTTGCCCATTCTGCGAACAGAAACGGTCAGACAAGGTCGAAGCTTCTACACAACGCCTACTAGTCGCCGCAAGAGATGCTTACGTTGTCGCTAGTCAGTCGATGCAGATCGAAATAGGTTTTTAGGCGGATGCGAACAGATAGAGAAAGGAGAAAGCTATGACGACATTCGCGACACTGCTCAATCGTGCAAAGGAGCGCGAGACGTACTGGGAAGAAAGCGCGAAGCTGCAGTTTGCAGTTGAGCTGAAGACCCTTTTGGACCAACTCAATATTTCACAGCGGGACCTTGCCCAGCGTGCTGGAGTTTCCGAGTCGCAGATTTCTCAACTTTTGGCAGGCTCTAAGAATTTGAGCCTGAAGTCGATGCTGAAATACACGCTTGCCGTTGGACATATAGTCAAACTTAGCATCGTGCCGAAAGAGAGTTCCAACGGGCAAATCGACGCTCAAGCTGAAGAGCGGGAGTGGATGAGCTTTACCCAGCGGAACGAGACCCACCGCCCGTGCGCTGCACGAACGTTCTGGGAAATCCACTACAGCGACGATGTAGACTCGAAGATTTATAAATACGAGGCAGTGAACGAACCTCGTGTTGCAGATGCGGCCTAACAATGAAGCCAAGCCCGATACAGACCAAGTCGCTAATTTATGGGGAATTGCATGTTTCCCCGTATGACAACGGGCAATCAGAGTTTGAGGATGACTTCACATGGCATGGAGTAAACATTCAAATCAATACTCGTCATGCTCCGGTCGCAGACAGTGAAAATGAATACGCCCTCCTTCTCCGCTTGAGAGTTCCCAATAAAGACGGGAAGCCCGCACCGTACAGTCTAGATCTGAGCGTCATGGGGAAGTTTTCCTACATAGGCGCGCCGCGAGACGACGCGCTCGACCTTGTTGTCGTCAACGGTCTTTCGATTCTGTACAGCTCATTGCGAGAAACTGTAATGACGGTTACCTCCAGAATGCTATACGGTCCCCTTTGTCTACCTGGGGCGAATTTCGCCGATCATGCTCCATCACTTGCTGTCGACCAGTCCCCACCATCCTCAGGCACGGGCGATCGAAACGGTTCCTCCACCGGGGACTAACGCATCGGCCAGTGTGCAGCGCCCCGCCCGCGACCGGGGTTTCTGCTCGCCATCTGGAGGTGAAATGTTTCGATTCATTGTTGCAAATTAATTGAGGTGGCCCGCACGCGCGTTGGGCCCGCTATGAGGGGAGGCTATGAGAACACTAATTATTGTTCTTGGTGCATCAGTCTATGGCATCGCATTACTTATAGCCGGATACCAGGGAATACAATTCGAACTGGGACCGTGGTGGGCATCTGGCGCCTTGGCCTTGGCATTTGTCGCGCGCATCACGTTGCCGATGGTAGTCGGGGCCTTCTTCGGCGCTTGGCACGTCTGGCACTGGCACTGGGGCCTAGCGCTTGTGTTTGCGGTACCTGGTCTGTTGCTCATCATCCCCGCACTCGTCACCGCAGCCTTCGATAAGATGCGGATGGCATTACGGTAGCTCTCGCTAACTGAGACGGTGCGTGTCCGCACAGCATTTAGCCGATGTGCTGCCAGTTGTGGTATCTGAGACATTGAATGCTGTTCACCCTATCTATTGAGCTGCAATTGCTGCAATCGCCAGTGGGATGAACGCCTTCTAGCCAAGCCAAGAGCAACAATGGAGGCCAAGGCCAAACACGTCCTTGAAGTGGTCGCGAAGCTCGTTGACGAGCACACAAAGGTCCTCGCCGAAAGGGGTACTCTAACGTATAAAGTTTGGATCGTGAAAATCAGCTGACAACAAAGGCGGTTCACACCAACAGCTTCGCAGTCTTTGTCGGCGTAGGTGGACCGACTGGTGGCATCGCCTACCTGCAGACAGCGCTCAAACGAAAATACCCTATGTCATCCCCGACTGCTGCCTGCATCGAGAGACGCTACGACACTAGCCCCACCGAGCTCGAAGCCGAGCCGGACGCCCCGCCCCAGAGCGGGGTTTTTTGTTGGCCTTAGGTAGCAGCCCCCCTAGGCTCCCTCCTCCGGCCCCTCCTCCTCCGGCCCCTCCTCCGCCGGCCAATCCCCTCCCCTAGCGCGATCTCCTACGCCGTCAGTCGGTGGGGGACGCCCCTTACTCCGCTCTCCCCGGCACCTCTGCGCCAGGCGTCGCCCCCTTGTGACGATGGTGAAGCGTTACGTACTCCACCGTGACCGTCACGTCCGGGAAATCCTTCCAGTCCAAGCCATACAGATTACTGATCCAGGCTCGCTGGATGACCATTGCACCCGAATCAATCTTCGGCGCCAATCGCGCCGCCCTCGTTCTCGGCACATATCCGATGTGTCGCCGCGGTTTCCACAGCCCCCACAGCAGCGACACCTCCAGGTCCACCGCTATGGCATTCGGATCGTGGTAGTTCGCCCTTTCCCGGCGCAGAAAAACAGGAGCTCCGACCTCTGCGAATTGCCTGATCACCGGAGCGCGGCCATCGTATCCGGTCCCAGCCAATACGATTTGGATGCGCTTAAGTCTGTCCGCTGATTCCACTGTCCCCCCCATTGCCTCTGTAGTGCCATCCATCACCATTGGGCGAATGTAACAAATCGCGTCACGGCCGGTCGCCCAATCGCAAATGCGCTTGACATCAACAATCGCGTTTGCGATTATTCAACCATCGCAGTTGCGATCGGACAAACATCGTCCCACAGCAAGGAGGAGGCATCCATGATTGCACTCATCGTCCTAGGTCTACTGGCCATCGTTTGCTTTGCCGCTGCGGTTCGCATCGCCACCGGGGCAAACCACTTCACCCCCTTGAGCAACATCCTTGGCGCCCTGGGCCTGCTGCTGACGATTGGATCCATCGCGACCTACCCGTACGTCAACGTGTGGCAGCGCGCCATGGCAGGCCGCGCCCAGATGGCCGAGGCAGAAGCCAATCGCCAGATCCGAGTTCGAGAAGCTCAAGCCGCCCGCGATGCCGCCCAACTACTTGCCGAAGCCGAGGTATTGCGCGCCAAGGGGGTCGCCGAGGCAAACCGCATCGTCGCCGATGGACTGGGCGGCCCCGAGGGCTACCTCCGCTACCTGTACATCGAGGGGCTCAAGGAAGCGCAGCGCCAGGGCGCCCAAATTATCTACGTCCCGACTGAAGCAGGCCTTCCGATCCTCGAGGCGAGCCGCCTCCGCCACTGACAACCGTTCGGCTGAACACAAAGTCTGGCTGGAGAGAAACATGGCGCATACCAATTACCCACAACCGAACGACTGGCACGTCGAACCGGACGCCTCGGGCTTCCGGGTGGTGGTCAAGCAGAAGCCCGCCACGGGCAAGGAGGCCTGACATGCTCGCTAGGTCTTTTACGAGTGTCATTTCGCTCCCCATCCTTTTCGAGGCGGAGTGGGGCCTTTCGCTCGAAGCTGAGCTCGTCGTGACCTACACCTACGAGCCGGCGCAGCGAGGCGGACGAGACCGCTACGGGTGGGATGAAGAGATCCCCGAGCGGATCGACATTGAAGAAGCTCAGCTGATGTTCGCCGGCCGCGTGCTCGACGCGAACCCCAAGTACGACGCCGACGGCGTGCTTAACGCAATTCGCGACGAGCGGAAGGCGCAGCAATCCGAAGCCGCGCTTGCCGCAATGCTGTGAGGAAGACATGAAAGCCATCGCCATTCTGTTCGGAATCGCATCTATCCCCGCTGTCACGTTCTTCGCCGGCATGCGGGTGGGCCTCAATGACGGGCTATCCCTGGCATCGATCGATGCCGATTCGGACCGCATCGCTTCGATGGCATGCGGCCCCAAGGCCTGGGTGGCCAAGCGCGGCGCAGAGCGCTTGTGCGTCTACATCAACCCCGATCAGTCCGCAGTCATACGGACCGTGTTCAACCGCCCCGTAGGAGACATGTGATGAGCGCCATTGAATGGACAGTGCAGCACATCGAGCGGCACGCAAAGTACGCCGAGCAACTTGCTCGCGAAGCCGTAATCCGCGCCGAGCAGAACCGGATTCTCCGGGAGAAAGTCGGCATGCGTCGGCGTGCGGCGAAAGCTGCCAAGCAATGAAACCCGAAGACGTCTACCTCCCTGGGCTCCCCGACCAGCATATCCGCGGCGCCCGAGGACGAATCGAAGCAATCGTGCAATCAGGAGCAATCGATGAGCATTGTGACTATGATTCTAGGCGAGTCTGGTACCGGCAAATCCGCCAGCCTGCGCAACCTGGACCCCGAGCATACCCTGCTGATCCAGGCGATCAAGAAGCCCCTGCCCTTTCGCTCCACAACGTGGAAGCCCATTAGCAAGGACACACCTGGCGGCAACATCCTCGTCATGGACCAGGCCGCGCCCATCATCGGCGCGATGAAAAAGACGCGCCGCAAGGTGATCGTCATCGACGACTTCCAGTACGTGATGGCGAATGAATTCATGCGTCGAAGTGCTGAACGTGGCTTCGATAAGTTCACGGAAATCGGCAAAAACGCCTGGGACATTCTGACCGAAGCATCGCGCCTGCCGGACGACGTGCGGGTCTACATCCTTTCGCACGTCGAGACGACCGAGTCCGGCCGGATCAAGATCAAGACCATCGGCAAGATGCTGGACGAGAAGATCACCCTGGAAGGGATGGTGACCATCGTTCTGCGTACTGTCGTCCAGGACGGACAGTACCTCTTTGCCACCCGCAACAACGGATCCGACACAACGAAGACCCCGATGGGGCTCTTCGATGAAGACATGATTGATAACGACCTGGCGGCGGTGGACGCAGCGATTTTCAACTACTACGGCCTGACCGAAGCAACTGTTTAACCAGAGGAGCACTCATGTACACGCTAGACCCCGAAGCAGCACGCGGCGCCGAACCGACCGGAGGGCGCATCACCGAGAAGGGCAAGTATGTCGGCAAGTTCTTGCGCGCACAGCACATCGTTGCGGACAGCGGGACTAAGGGCATCGACTTCGACTTCCAGACCGATGACGGGCGGCGCGCCCGCTTCTCCATCTACACGGAAAAGGGAGACGGCACTCGTATCTACGGCTTCAAGCAGCTGATGGCGATCATGACCTGCCTGAGCCTTCGCCAGCTCGCCGACCCCAAGCCTATCCCGGCAAAGGTTTTCGACTTCGACCTCAACAAGGAGGTTGAGCGCGTCGTCCCGCAGTTCCCGGAGCTGCTTGGGAAGCCCATCGGTTTGCTGCTGACGATGGAGGAATACAACCCCGGCAAGTGGCGCCCGAACCTCTACGCGCCTTTCCAGGCTGAAACGGAGCTCGTCGCGTCGGAGATCCTCGACCGAAAGACGGTGCCCACCAAGCTGCCCTCCATGGTGCAGGCATTGCGCGACAAGCCGATGCGATCTGATGTCCCGCAAACCGCAGAAGCGCCGCAACCTGATCACCCCGCGCTCTCGGACATCCCGTTTTGAGGTGGCGTCATGAATGTGACCCTGTACCAGCTCGCATCGCAATTCCGAGCCGATCTCGAGAAGCTTGCCGAGCTCGATCTGCCGGATGAAGTCGTCGCAGACACCCTGGAAGGCCTCAGCGGGGACCTCGAGATCAAAGCTCAAAATGTCATCGCCTTTGCTCGACACCTGGAAAAGACGGCTGAGGCCATGAAGGAGGCCGAGGCCGAAATGGCGAAGCGCCGCAAAGCCGTGGAGGCTCGCGTCGAGCGCATCAAGCGGTATGTCCTCGACTGCATGCAGAGCAACGGCATTCAGAAGATCGAGTGCCCGTGGTTCTCTATCAGCATCGCCAAGAATCCACCTGCGGTCGAGATTGAGGACGAGCGGATGATTCCCAGTGAGTACTTCGTGGTTCCGCCACCGCCCCCGCCCCAAGTTGACAAGAAATTGATCGCCCAGGCGCTGAAGGAAGGCAAGGATGTTCCTGGCGCCAAGCTGCGTCAGGGCGTCCGGCTGGCGATCCGGTGACGATCGGAGAGATCAAATGGACACACCACAACTCGAAGCCCTCGCCAAGAATCTGCGCCGCCGAGCACTCGATGAATCCCGAAGCATCATCGTCTCGATGGTACTTGGCCACGTAGCTGACGCCATTGACGACACCGTTCGAGACCTACGCAGCGATCGGTACGCGACTGATGCGGCCGCAGAGGCTGCGCTCTACGCGAGCTTTGGCGGGACGGACTGAAGCTTCAGCATGATGGGAGAGGACTATGACCACGACCGCAGTTGACGACCAATTCGCCCCGGAGCCGATTCAGGAGCTCGAGCAGAAGCACCACGACAAGATCGTCGGGATCATTGCTGAGAAGATCGAGGCTGACCGCCGTCCAGCGCAGGTAGAGCCGAGCGATGAGGAATTGTTCTCCCAGTGGGAAGAAGCCTACTTCGCGGAGTCTGAAACTACGCTGAGGCAAGGCATTATCCGATTCGCGCGCGCCCTGCTATCCCGCTACGGGCAGGCACCGGCCGGCGATGGGGATGCGCATGAGCGGGAGTTGGCCGCTGTCAGCGGGCAGAGTGCTGCCCTGTTCCGCAAGAAGCCCGTCACGATCGAGGCGATCCAGTGGACGGGCAGAAACCTCAAAGAGGTGATCGACTTCACGGGCAAACATCCTCGATGGCACGAGTGGTTTTCGACCTGGGAGGACTACGAGCGCCACGTCCAGCAGGACGGCCAGCGATTCAAGATATTCACCCTAGAAGGCACGATGATCGCCGAGCCGGGCGATTGGATCATCCGCGGCGTGAAGGGCGAGCACTACCCATGCAAGCCCGACATTTTTGCCGCCACCTACGAGCAGGCAGGCTGGGCGCCTGCCGCTGCGACCGTGCCCGTTGCCGCCCAGGCATCGCGGACCGCCGAGCCGTCGCCCCTGGAAAAGGACTTGGCCATGGCCATCCGAAAGCTCGTCGGGCTCGTGCGGCGCCTCACAGGGCCTGGCGATGTCTACCGTGCGGAGGCCGACAAGACCCTGGATCTGCTGCGCCGGCACGGCCTGCAAGGCTCGCCCCTACGGCAAGGAGGCAAGCATGCCTGACGGCCTCAACTACGATCCCACGGACCCCGATAAGATGCGGCTCCCCAAAGGTGTCACTTGTGGCGACTGTGTTCACGCACGCCGCTGCACGCTGATATTCGGGCACACCGAAACGGACACCTACTGCGATTGGTCGCCTTCGCGGTTCTGGCCTGCCGCCCGCAGCACCCCTGCAACCGAGAAGGGGGCGCAGCCATGAAGGAACGCCCCATCCTTTTCAGCGGGCCGATGGTCCGCGCCATCCTGGATGGCAGCAAGACGCAGACGCGGCGGATTGTGAAGCCGCAGCCGCCAGCAACGACCGCGTCGGTCAGAGCCTACCATCATCCCGACCCGAGGCCACATTTCTGGGCCTGCGATGGCGGCTCGCTGCTGGACTGGGCGAGGCTGTGCCCCTACGGAGCGCCAGGTGATCGGCTGTGGGTAAGAGAAGCGTTCATCCACGAACCCGCCGACTATTGCTGGGAGGCGTCAGTCAGCATCCCATGCCGGCCAGCCACCACGATCTATCGCGCCGATAGCGATCCCCATGGATTGGCAAAGGGCGCCGGTTGGAAGCCCAGTATTCACATGCCGCGCAGCCTTTCGCGGATCACGCTGGAGATCACTGGCGTGCGCGTGGAGCAGTTGCAGGAGATCAGCGACGAGGATGCGTTCGCCGAGGGCACGCCATGCTACGTGTGCGGACGACCAATGGACGGATTCAGTGAGTCCGACTGCCATTGCTTTCATCGTAAGGCCAGAGCCAGCGACTACCAAGTGCTGTGGGAATCTATTCACGGCCCCGGCTCATGGGCCGCCAACCCGTGGGTGTGGGTCATCGACTTTCGGAGGGTCACGCCATGACTGACCGCTACGAGCTACTACCCTGCCCATTCTGCGGCGCGGGCAAGACCGAGATACGGGAGGACCGTCCCTGGCTCGGCATGAGATACGGAGAGCCGTCCAGTGTATCCGTCCGCCACTGGTGTGAGCCTATAGAGGGCCAGCCGTCCAGGATGATCGAGCGCGTAGGCCGGGACCGCGCTGCCGCCGTCGCCGCATGGAATATGCGCACCACCGCGCGGGAGGGCGAGCGATGAGCGACGAAGATATCGAACTACCACCGCTTCCGAAGGCGAGCAAGATGTACGACATCCCCGGCTACGACGAGGAAGAATTGAAAGACTATGCACGCACCGCCATCCAGGCCGACCGCGCCAGACGCGCACTGCTGGCAGAGCGAGACGCTTTGATCCACGACAACGCCGAGTATGTTCGTGCAGCCAACGAGCTTGCAGCAGAGAACGAGCGGCTGCGGGCGGAGCTTGAAATTGAGCGGCTGAAGCTCGCAGCCATCGGCGCAGTTGCCCACGGCAGCGAGCAGAGACTGGACCAGGATAGCCCCTACCGCTCTGATGCCTACGACACAGTGTGTCGTCTGGCGGAAATGGCCCACGATGATCTGGCGAAGGATGCGGCCCGGTATCGGTGGCTGCGTGCAAGATGGGGCCGAGTGACCGATACCTACAAGGGAGACAGCGGGCACATCACGTGGATCGATGTCGAGCCGGATGGCGAAGGATGGGATACCGATCCCGATTCGCTGGACGCAGCCATCGACGCCGCTATCCAGCGCGAGAGCGGGAGGCGGGGATGCCACACACCGAATACCAAGCTGTCGTGCACACGTTGATTGGAGGACGAATGAAGCTGATCGACTGCAAAGCGATCGCCGAGATGACTGGACTGCACCCGGCACACATCCGGGATCGCCTGAGCAAGCGGCCGGATTTCCCGCGCGCGTATGTGATCGGGAGCGTGCGCCGGTGGGACGAGGAAGAAGTCCTGGAATGGCTGCAGAAATGCCGCCAGGCGCCCGATGGAAGGCGCCGCCAGCGGCAGGCAGCATGACTGGCTCAGTCGAGCCGAGAAGCCAAATCCTCGGCCGACTCCCTATAGTAGACCTGCAAGGAACGCAGATCCCGGTGTCCGATCATCCGGGCCAGTTCGAGAACGCTCAATTTCTTGGCCAAACGAGTGCAGGCAGTTGCCCGGGCATCGTGGAACGTTACCCCTTCCACACCGGCCATGTCCCGCGCCTGCCGGTAATAGGTGTCCCGCAGCTGTGGCGTGAGGGTGAAAACCCGGGTCTCGTCCCGGCCCTGCATGCACTTCAGTAGCTCCACCGCCCTGCGTGACAGAGGCACATCCCGTGCATCGCCGTTCTTCGTCAGCTGCAGCCGCGCCACCCGGCGCTCGAGGTCCACGTCCGCCCATTCCAAAGAGAGCAGCTCCCCCGAACGCATGGCCGTCTCCAGGGCGAGCAGAAGCGCCACCGCTGTTTCCTGGCGCCGATCCTTCGGTGTGGTTCCGTCGATCCACCCCAATGCCTGGACGATGCGGTCGACCTCCTCATCGGTAAAGATGCGCTCCCGGGCCCGGGAGTCCTTGGGCTTGGCCAAGTCCTCCCACGGATCCGCATTCGTGTAGCGCCACTCCTTCTTGGCCTTTGCCCACACGGCGCGCAGCAGGCCGATCTCCCGCAGCACGCTTGCACCCTTCACCTTCTTGAGTCTCTCGTCGCGCCACGCCGCAAGGTCGGCAGTCTGGATATCGCGCATCGGGCGATCCACCAGTGGCCACACCGGTTTGCCGTCGGGGCCGTTCTTGAGGAAGGAGTTGATACGGACCACCTCCCAGCGCTCTCCCCGCTTGGTGGGAGACACCTCATCCCGATACCGCTCGAGGGCGTGCCGAAGGCTGCGCTTAAGTGTGCCGCCGCCACCCAGTTCAGCAAGCTCGGCTTCGCGGGCCGTTGCCCAGGCAACCGCCTCCCGCTTGCTGGGGAATGTCTTCTTTTCTCTGACCCCGCGATAGCAAATAGCCGCCCGCCAGGAATCGCCTCTCTTCTCGTAACTCGCCATTGCCGCCCAGTGGATGGGGTAAGTTTTGGGGTAAGAATGGGGTAAAGAGATACGAAAAATTGTGGGCGACTGTCAAACTTGTTGGATTAGGTAGGCACTCAGGCACCCGCAATTTCTCTAGGAATGTGGTGCCTTGTTGGGGCTGCCCCAAACTTGTTGGGGATTGTGGCTGGTGCCCGGGGCCGGACTCGAACCGGCACGCCTTGCGGCGGGGGATTTTGAGTCCCCTGCGTCTACCAATTTCACCACCCGGGCAATCCCGGCGCGAACGGCCGGGGGAGGGAAGCGCGCATTATACCCATATTTCGAGTACTCTGTCCCCTTGTCCCCCTGGAGCAAATCATGGCTTACGCAACCGCACGTCACATCCTCGTCTCCACCGAAGCCCAGTGCAATGAATTGAAGGCCGCGATCGAGGGTGGCGCGGATTTCGCCGAGGTGGCCCGGCAATACTCGGCTTGCCCGTCCCGCGCCGCAGGCGGCGACTTAGGCACTTTCGGACCGGGCGAGATGGTGCCGGAGTTCGACAGGGTCGTCTTCAGTGCGCCGGTCAATGTAGTGCAGGGACCGGTGAAGACACAGTTCGGCTACCACTTGGTGGAAGTCACCAACCGGCAGGACTGACCGCGTCGGTTCGGCGCGTCTTCGAGGCGAAGGCGGTTGGCTCGGTACGGCGAACGGGCAGCCCCCGCCAGCCGGGTTATCATGGCTGGTTTTCCGCTAATTTTTCAAGCTCTTAGCCGTGCCCGAGCTGACTCTCGACGATTTCGACTATGCGCTCCCGCCCGAGCTGATTGCGCAAACTCCCGCCGCCGACCGCACCGCCAGTCGCCTCCTGCACTTGGACGCCCGCGGCGACCTGCACGACCGTCGGTTTGCCGATCTGCCGGGCCTGCTGCGCCCGAACGACCTGCTGATTTTCAACGATACCCGCGTCATCAAGGCGCGCCTGTTCGGTGAAAAGAGCAGCGGTGGCAAGGTGGAAGTGCTAGTCGAGCGCATCATTGAAGCCGACCGGGCGCTGGTCCATTTGCGTGCAAGCAAGTCGCCCAAACCCGGTGCGGTCATGCGCCTGGCCGATGCTTTCGAGGTGACGATGCTGGGGCGCGAGGGCGACCTGTTCGATTTGCGCTTCCCAGGGCCGGTGCTGGAATTGCTCGCACAGTACGGGCAGACACCCCTCCCGCCCTACATTACCCACGCCCCGGACGCGGGCGACGACACCCGGTACCAGACGGTCTATGCGCGCGAACCCGGCGCGGTCGCGGCGCCCACGGCCGGCCTGCATTTCGATGAACTTTTGCTCGAGACGCTGCGGGCGCAGGGCATCCGGATGGCTTTCGTGACCCTGCACGTGGGCGCAGGCACATTTCTTCCGGTCCGCGCGGAAAAGGTATCCGAGCACGTGATGCACAGCGAGCTGTACACGCTTCCCCAGAAAACGGCAGATGCCATCGCCCAAGCCCGCGATGCCGGCGGCCGGGTGATCGCGGTAGGCACGACCAGCGTGCGCGCGCTGGAGTCGGCGGCGGCGGCGCATTGGCCGCTGCGGGAAACCCGGGGGGACACACGCCTTTTCATCACGCCGGGCTTCGAGTTCCGCGTCGTGGATGCGATGGTGACCAATTTTCACCTGCCCAAGTCGACGTTGATGATGTTGGTTTCCGCCTTTGCCGGCATGGAACCCATCCGCCGCGCGTATGCGCATGCCGTGGCGGAGCGCTACCGGTTCTTCAGCTACGGCGACGCGATGTTTATAGAACGATGAACGGACTCAAATTCGAACTGCTGGCCACCGACGGCCAGGCGCGGCGCGGCCGCGTCACGCTGAATCACGGGGTGGTAGAAACGCCCATCTTCATGCCCGTAGGCACGTACGGCACGGTCAAGGCCATGGCGCCCAACGAACTCGTGGAGATCGGGGCGCAGATCGTATTGGGCAATACGTTCCACCTGTGGCTACGCCCCGGCACGGAGATCATCGACGCCCATGGCGGCCTGCACGGATTCATGCAGTGGCACAAGCCCATCCTGACGGATTCCGGCGGATTCCAGGTATTCAGCCTCGAAGGCCTGCGCAAGATCACCGAGGAAGGCGTGCGGTTCGCCTCCCCCATCGACGGCGCGCGCCTGATGCTGACCCCAGAGGAATCCATGCGCATCCAGCGCAGCCTGAACTCCGATATCGCCATGGTGTTCGACGAGTGCACGCCCTACGAGATCGACGGCCGCCCTGCGACCGCGGACGAGGCCGCGACCTCGATGCGCATGTCGCTGCGCTGGGCGCGGCGCTCGCGCACGGAGTTCGACCGGCTGGAGAATCCCAATGCCTTGTTCGGCATCGTGCAGGGCGGCATGTATGAACACCTGCGCGATGAATCCCTCGCTGGCCTCACCGACATCGGCTTTCATGGGTATGCGATCGGCGGCCTTTCCGTTGGCGAACCCAAGGAAGACATGCAGCGCATCCTGGCGCACGTCGCGCCACGCCTGCCCCAGGACGCCCCCCGCTATTTGATGGGCGTCGGGACGCCGGAAGACCTGGTGGACGGCGTCGCCAACGGCGTCGATATGTTCGATTGCGTCATGCCGACCCGCAACGCACGCAACGGCTGGCTGTTCACCCGCTACGGCGATGTGAAGATCCGCAACGCCCGCTACCGGGACGATACCCGCCCGCTGGACGAAAGCTGCAGCTGCTATACCTGCCGCAATTTCTCGCGCGCCTATCTGCACCACCTGTTCCGGTCGAACGAGATCCTGGGCGCGCGGCTCAATACCATTCACAACCTGCACTATTACCTGAACCTGATGCAGGAGATGCGCGACGCCATTGCCGCCGGACGCTTTGCCGCCTGGCGCGCGGAGTTCGCAGCCAACCGCGCCAGGGGAGTGTAGGCCGCCGCGGGCGCAGTGCAAAGGGCGATGACAGTCTGCGCGACGCGTCCTCGCCCCTCGGCCCCCGCCCGGCCTCCATAGCGTCTAGAATGCCCCCCTCACCTGGCGGTAAGGCGTGCCAGACACTTGCGGCGTTTGCCCACCGTGGCAACGATGTGGGTTATCCCTGAATACGCCCAGGCCCCTCCCAAGACGGCCTGGGCTACAATTTTGAGTTATTTTCGACGCAAGTCCTTGATTCCGGAGAAAAAATGTTGACAACCAACGCGCTCGCCAACGTCCTGGCGCAAGCTCCTGCGGCTGGCGGTGAAGGCGCCCTGATGGGAATGCTGCCCATCGTCCTGATGTTCGTGATCCTCTATTTCTTGATGATCCGGCCTCAGATGAAGCGCCAAAAGGAGCACAAGAACATGATCGCCGCGCTGGCCAAAGGCGACGAGGTGGTCACGGCCGGAGGCATCCTGGGCAAGGTCGCGCAGGTCAGCGATACCTACATTTCGATGGAAATCGCGCGCGAAGGCGACAAGCCGGTCGAAGTGCTGGTCCAGAAGACCGCCGTTCAGGCCGTGCTGCCCAAGGGCACCATCAAGGCCCTGTGAGCCGGGCGCTCGCGTCCATGCCGCTCCCGCGGCATCGATGCCTTGCAGGGGGCGGGCGCCAAGCGCCGCCCCTTTTTCGCATTCTGCGGCGTACCCCCGACGGGGTACTGGCGCCGACGCTCCAGCCTTCCGAGGTTTGATTACCGATGAATCGCTACCCTCTCTGGAAGTACATCATGATCGCGGTCGCGGTCGTGCTTGGCTTCATCTACACACTGCCGAATTTCTTCGGCGAATCCCCCGCCGTACAAGTCTCCAGCGCCAAGGCCACCGTCAAGGTGGATAACGACATGACCCAACGCGTAGACGAAATCCTGCGCGGCGCTGGGATCTCCAACACGGGGCTGTACTTCGAGCAGAATGGGCCGGTCGGCACAGTACGGGTACGCCTGGCCTCGACCGACCTACAGCTTCGCGCACGCGACCTGCTCGAGAAGGCGCTCAACCCCGACCCTTCGGATCCGAGCTACGTCGTCGCGCTGAACCTGCTTTCGGCCTCTCCCGCCTGGCTGCGCTCCCTGCACGCCTTGCCCATGTACCTTGGACTGGACCTGCGCGGAGGCGTGCACTTCCTGCTGCAGGTAGACATGAAGGGCGCGCTGACCAAGCGCTATGACGCGATCACCGGCGACGTGCGCACGCTGCTGCGAGACAAGAACATCCGCCACGGCGGCATCGAGCGCGTCGGGCAAACCATAGAAATCAAGCTGCGCGATGCCGCCACGCGCGACAATGCGCGCAACGTGCTGCGCGACGCGCTGCCCGATCTCCAGCTCACCGAGCAGGACGCCGCCGGCGAGTTCAAGCTGATCGGCACGCTCAGCCCGCAAGCCATCAAGACCGCGCAAGACAACGCGCTGCGCCAGAACATTACGACGCTGCACAACCGCATCAACGAGCTTGGCGTGGCCGAGCCGGTCATCCAGCAACAAGGCGCGGACCGCATCGTCGTCCAGCTGCCCGGCGTGCAGGACGTCGCCAAGGCCAAGGACATCCTGGGCCGGACCGCCACCCTGGAGGTACGCTTGGTGGACGATTCGCCCGAAGCGCTGAGCGCACTCGCGAGCGGAACCGTTCCCTTTGGCCTGGAACGCTATACCGACCGCGACGGGCGGCCCGTCCTGGTACGCCGCCAGGTCATCCTGACCGGCGAAAACCTACAGGACGCCCAAGCCGGCTTCGACGGCCAGACCCAACAGCCCGCCGTGCACCTCACGCTGGACGCCAAGGGCGCCCGCATTTTCCGCGACGTCACCCGCGACAACGTCGGCAAGCGCATGGCCATCCTGTTGTTCGAGAAAGGCAAGGGCGAGGTCGTCACCGCCCCCGTCATCCGCACGGAAATCGGCGGCGGCCGCGTGCAAATCTCCGGCAGCATGACCACCGTCGAGGCCAACGACGTCGCCCTGCTGCTGCGCGCCGGCTCCCTGGCCGCGCCCATGGAGATCATCGAAGAACGTACCATCGGCCCGAGCCTCGGCGCGGACAACATCAAGAAGGGCTTCGACTCGGTGGTCTACGGCTTCGCCGCCATCGCGATCTTCATCATGCTCTACTATGGGCTGTTCGGGGTGTTCTCGGTCATCGCGCTGGCCGTGAACCTGCTCTTGCTGATCGCACTGCTGTCCATGCTGCAGGCCACGCTGACGCTTCCGGGCATCGCTGCCATCGCCCTCACGCTAGGCATGGCGATCGACGCCAACGTGCTGATCAACGAACGGATACGCGAGGAATTGCGTAACGGCGCCACCCCGCAGCAAGCCATCCACTACGGGTTCGAGCGCGCCTGGGGCACGATCCTGGACTCCAACGTGACCACGCTGATCGCTGCCGTCGCCCTGCTGGCCTTCGGTTCCGGCCCCGTGCGCGGCTTCGCGATCGTCCACACCATAGGCATCCTGACCTCGATGTTCTCTGCCGTCGTCGGCGCGCGCGCGCTGGCCAACCTCTGGTACGGCCGACGCAAGAAGCTCACCAAGATATCGATCGGCCAGGTCTGGAAACCCGAATAGGTCGCACACCATGGAATTTTTCCGCATCCGCAAGACCATCCCGTTCATGCGCCATGCATTGGTGCTGAACGTCATCAGCCTAATCACCTTCCTCGCGGCGGTGTTCTTCATCGCGACCAAGGGCTTTCACCTGTCGATCGAGTTCACCGGCGGCACGGTCATGGAGGTCGCCTACCCGCAGGCCGTGGAACTGGACCAGGTCCGCTCCACCATTGCCGCAAAGGGATACAGCGACTTCCAGGTGCAGAACTTCGGCACCTCGCGCGACGTGATGATTCGCCTGCCCAACGTCGAAGGCAAGACGTCGACGCAGCAGAGCAACGAAGTCATCGAAGCCTTGAAGGCCTCCGATCCGGGCGTCGAACTGCGTCGGGTTGAGTACGTCGGCCCCCAGGTAGGCAGGGAGCTCGCCGAGGACGGCCTGCTCGCACTGCTTTTCGTGGTGATCGGCATCATGGTCTACCTCGCCTTCCGCTTCGAATGGAAGTTCGCCGTGGCCGGCGTGGTAGCCAACCTGCACGACGTCGTCATCATCCTGGGCTTTTTCGCCTTCTTCCAATGGGAGTTCTCGCTGCCGGTCCTGGCTGCCGTGCTGGCCGTGCTGGGCTACTCGGTGAACGAATCCGTGGTCATCATGGACCGGATCCGCGAGAACTTCCGCAAGCAGCGCAAGGCCACCGTCAGGGAAGTCATCGACAGCGCCATCACGGCCACCATTTCCCGCACCATCATCACCCACGGCTCGACCCAGATGATGGTGATCGCGATGCTGATTTTCGGCGGTCCGTCGCTGCACTATTTTTCGCTGGCCCTGACCATCGGCATCTGGTTCGGCATTTATTCGTCGGTGTTCGTGGCCGCCGCCATCGCCATGTGGCTGGGCGTCAAGCGCGAAGACCTGGTCAAGCCAGTCAAGAAGAATACGGAAGAGGTCGTCGGCTAACCCGCCACTTCCTTACTCTCCCACGCCCGGCGCCGCCGGGCTTTTTTTGCATTCAGAACGACTGGGCGACGCCCGCGGCGCGCGCCACCTCGACGAAAGAGGCCACGAAAGGATCGACCAGGCGGGGGATCTCCCGTCCTTTCTTGGTGATGCGATAAAAATCGATCTCGACTGAAGGGCGCTGGAGCAATGCGACCTCCACCCCCAGGCGCTGGCAAATAGGGAAAGCGAACGACGGGACGAACCCGATGCCGAACCCGCCCGCTGCCATCGCGATGATGGTCGGCATGCTGGCATAAGCCGGACGCTCTTCATGGGCCCGACCGATTTTCTCCAGGTACTCATCGATCAGGCCCTGGCTCGGATCGGCGGAAGCCAGGATGGGAAGCTTGGGCAATTGCGCCCAGCGGATCACGGGCAGGCCTCCGCCGCGGGCGGGCTTGAGATCCAGCGTGCCGGGCCTGGCGATGCAGAGCAAGCGGCACTTGAACAACGAGAGCCGGTCCGTGCCCGACGTGGTGCTGGGCTGCGCGCAAAACCCCACGTCTACCTCCCCGCTCTCTACCATCGCCAATATTCGCTCTTTGTTCACGTCGCGCAGCCGGACCGTTACGCCCGGCTCGAGCTCCGCGAAGCGCTTGCAAACGTCTGCCAAGAGACTCACGGCGACGACGGGCGCTACGGCGACCGTCAGCACGCGCTTGGCGTGGGCGCTGATCTTGCCCAGGGCAACGCATGCCTCGTCGAACTCGGCGAGCATGCGTTCTGCACGGGGCACCAGCTGCTGCCCGGCCGGCGTGAGGGACACCGCCCGCGTCGTCCTATCGAACAAGCGACAGTCGAACTGGGCCTCCAGGTCGCGCATCATGAAACTCAACCCGGCTTGGGTGATATGTAACTGCTCGGCCGCCCGCGTGAAACTTTGCAGTCGCGCCAGGCACAGGAACGCCTTCAACTGCCGCGTCGAGACATTCATAAGAATCACTTTTTAGTTAACAAGTCTTCCTCACTTTACTTGTTAAATGACCAGCCGTCTAATGAGGCCGTTCACCAGGCGCCGAGACGCCCATTCATGCGACAAGAACTATGACGAACGCTTCAAACGAGACGCTCATCGACCTCATCTACGCCGAGGCCCGCCACTTGGATGAGCAACGGTGGGAGGAATGGCTGGATCTTTATTTGCCGGATGCCGTCTTCTGGGTGCCCGCATGGAAGGACGATCACGTTCCCACGAGCGATCCGTCCAGGGAGGTATCGCTCATCTACGCCTGCGGCCGCAACAGGCTGGAAGAACGCGTCAAGCGCGCGACGGGAACGAAATCCCTCGCATCCCAGCCGCTGCCGCGTACGATGCACTGCATCACGAACCCGCTCGTCGCCCGGGACGATTCCACCGACGCATGGATCGTGCGATCGTACTGCGTGACGCATGTCTATGACCTGCGCACCGAGGCCTTGCGCACATCGGCCGCCCGCTATGAGCACACGCTCCTGATGCGCAATGGACTGCCGCGCATCGCGCGCAAGAAGGCGCTGCTGATCAACGACAAAGTGCCAACCGTGCTCGATTTCTACTGCATCTGACGGGAAAGGAAATGGCGATGCAGCAATTAGATTTGGCCAAGCTCCTGGACGACCGTCCCAACGAAGGCGTGTTCCGCGTCCATCGAGACGCCTTCGTCAGCCCGGAGATCTTCGAACACGAATTGGCGTCGATCTTCGAGCGCACGTGGGTATTCGTCGGGCTGAAGACGCAACTGCAGGAAGCACACGATTTTTTCACGACCCGGATAGGCCGCCAGCCGATCCTGGTCACGCGGGACGGCGAAGGCAAGCTTCACTGCCTGCTGAACTCGTGCCGGCACCGGGGCATGATGCTTACGTCCCGACGCAGCGGCAATAGGCGTACCCATACCTGCCGCTACCACGGTTGGGTCTATGGGAGCGACGGCAGCAACCAGTACGTCACCAACCAGGAAGAGGGCCGCTATCCGGACTGGTTCGACGCTGCCGAACACGGGCTGGCGCCCGTCGCCCGCTTCGACAGCTACCGCGATTTCCTCTTTGCCAGCCTCTCGGAAGACGTGCCCTCCCTTTCCGAATATCTCGGCGACGCGCGCGTCTTCCTGGACCTCATCGCCGACCAGGGACCCGAGGGCCTGGAGTTCGTGCCCGGAAGTACTAGCTACACGTTCGACGCCAACTGGAAGCTGCAGTTGGAAAATTCGCTGGACATGTACCACTTTTCATCCACGCACGCATCGTACGTGGAGCTCCTGGCGCGCCGGCCGGCAGAGGCTTACGCGGGCGGTCCGCCCCCAGCCGTGCCGGAAACCCAGGGTACCTTCAGTTTCGGACACGGGCATGCAGTGACCTGGCGAGAAAGCCGGGCGACGGCTGCGCTCCTTGCCCGGCGCCGGCAAGCCTACGCCGCCACGATGGATGAAACCCGCCTGCGTTGGGCCTTGCGCGCCAGGAACCTGACCATCTTCCCCAATCTGCAAATCGTGGACAACGTCACCAGCATGATGCTCCGGGTCATCCATCCGCTGGCCGTGGACAAGACAGAAATGCGGACTTTCTGCCTCGCCCCCAAGGGTGAGGATGAGGACATGCGCGCCGCCCGCATCAGGGACTACGAAGACTTCTTCAACGCGAGCGGCCTCGCCACGCCCGACGACAACGTCGCGTACGAGTACAGCCAAGCGGGTTTCCCGGCCAAGGCTGCCGGCTGGACGGCCGGTTATCTACGCGGACTGGACACCCGCGACATGCCGCCCCTCGCGCCCTACAGTGCAGAACTCGGCATGCAGCGCGTCGACGGCCGGCTTGGGCCGCGCACCATGGGAGACGAAACTTGCTTTCATGACGGCTATCGCGAGTGGTATCGGCTGATGTGCCGTTCGCAACAGCCATAGCGATGCGCCCCCCTGCACCGACCTGCCGCCTCACCCACCATACCTATAACCGGAGACACGTATGACCGCTCGTCGAAACTTCCTGGTTGCCGCGCTCGCGGCCACAGCTGCCTTGGCCGGCCCTGCCAGCGCCCAGACTTCCTACCCCCACGGGCCGACCACGATGATCGTGCCCTTCCCCGCCGGCGGGCCCACGGACGTGCTGGCCCGCATCGTGAGCCAGCAATTGGCGGAGACCTGGAAACACCCGGTGATCGTCGATTACAAGCCTGGCGCGAGCACCATGCTGGGCACCGCGGCGGTCGCCAAGGCGGCCCCGGACGGCTACACCATCGGCGTCGTGAACTCGGCATTTGTGATCAATCCCAGCCTGCAGAAAAAACTGCTCTACAAGAATGAGGATTTGACGGCCGTCTCCCAATTGATCCGGGTGCCCCTGGCCATCGCCGCCAATCCCAATGCACCCTTCAATACCCTCGACGAAATGATCGACTATGCGAAGCGCAATCCGGGCAAGCTCACCTACGCGAGCCCCGGCACCGGAGGCACCTCGCATTTGGCCGGCCAACTCCTCGCGCGCCAGGCGGACATCCAGATCACCCACATTCCCTACAAGGGAAGCGCCCCCGCACATACCGACGTCATCGGCGGCCGCGTCATGGTCATGATAGACCCGATCTTTTCTCTCATGCCGCACATTCAATCCGGCAGGTTGAAAATGCTTGCGACGACGGGCCCGCAGCGCGAGGCGGCCTATCCCAACTATGCGGCAGTCGCGGAAAAATATCCCGGCTTCTCCGTCCAGGCGCTCATCGGGCTGGTCGTCCCCACGGGCACGCCTGCGGCAATCATCGACAAGATCCAACGCGATACCGCGGCGGCATTGGCCCTGCCTGCGGTCAAGAAGCGCGTGGAAGACTTGGGAATGGTGATCGTCGCATCCCGCCCCGCCGAGTTCGCCGCCCAAATCAAGAAAGAGACGGAACAGTGGGCGCAGGTCATCCGCGAGGCGAACATCGAACTGCAGGAATAGCGGCGTGGCAGCCTACGGATAAGTTGGGCGATGGCACAATAAGGCACCTTTGACCTCGACGGTTTGCCTATGTCCACTCCAAGCAAAATCCGCGTCTGGGACCTTCCGGTACGCATTTTCCATTGGCTGCTGGTCGCCTGTGTCGTCGGTGCATACGTGACCATCAAGGCCGGCGGCCTCTGGACCGAGTACCACATGCTGTTCGGCTATGCTGTCTTGGGGCTGATCCTGTTCCGCATCGTGTGGGGCTTCGTAGGCAGCCAGCATGCGCGGTTCTCGAGTTTCCTGCGCGGACCGTGCGCGGTCCTGGCGTATCTGAAAGGAACGACGCCCCGCCGCCCTGGCCACAACCCCTTGGGGGCATGGTCCGTCTTGGCGATGATCCTGCTGCTGGGCTACCAGGCCGTCACGGGGCTCTTCGCCAACGACGACATCTTCACCGAAGGCCCGTTGGCAAGCCTGGTCGACAAAGCATGGTCCGACCGGCTCACCGGTCTTCACAAGCTGAACGAGTGGATCATTCTTGCCCTGGTTGCGCTCCACGTGGCCGCGATCCTCTGGTATCGCGTAGCGAAAAAACAGAAGCTCACGCGCGCCATGATCACCGGCGATGCGCCTGCCTCCGAATTCGCCCCCGGGGCTGACTCCACGCGCGACACGACAGGAACGAGACTGCTCGCCCTCGCCATCGCCGCCATCGTCGCAGCCGTGGTGTATGGCATCGTGTCGATGCGCCCTGCCGGCTTCTGACCGCCTTGCGGGTCGTTCAGTTGAGGCGGCCTCCGTGCCGCCCGCCCCCTGACGACGGCCCGCCGCGACCGCCTCCAGCAGGTGGCCCCATGGAGCCGCGCCCCATGTCTCGGCCGCCCATCTCCCTGCCTCCGAACGGGCGGCCTGCCTGCGGTCCGCCCACTCCGCGCGCGGGCCCGCTTTCCCACTTCGGTCTGGCGTGAGGACTAGGTGTGCCGGAGCGACCGCCGGCCCCCCATCCTCCTTCCCGCCCCGTTTGCACGCCCCCCGAAGGCCGCGACACGCCAGTGCCGGGCGCCCTCACCGTCACGTCCCGCCCCCGGTCCGTGGACGGCCCGCGCGGGGAGATGTTGGGGCGGCGGCCGCCCTGGACCGGGCGATCGAGGCCCGAAGCGCGCGGCCCTTCCTCAGCGCGGCCCGGGGGCCGCCCTGGCGCTCCTCTCGGGAGCATGCCGTGTTGCCCATTGCCCCAAGCCGCGCCGCGGTCATGCAAGGCCGTGCGATCGATATGCGGCAACTCCCGCCGAAAACCGTCTGCGCGCGGACGATAATTCTCCCGACTGGCAAAACGGGAGTCTCCGCCGTGAAAACCGTGCCCGTGCGAAGGCAGGCGGTACGCCACGTTGCGCCGGTGATGCGGATCGTGCTTCCAGTCGACGTGGCTGAACCGGGTGCGATTGAAGCGGTTGTAGTGATGAACGTTGACCACCTTCACCCTGTGGGCATGCCAGTCATAACCGCTCCAGAGCGCATGGCCGATGAAAAGCCCGACGCCAAATGAGAACACCGTGCCGGCGACGGCGTATCCCGGTGGATGCCAATAAAACGGCGGGAAGGCGGGATAGAGCCACGGTCCATACACGACGGCCGGATCGTAGATCGGGACATAGACCACTTCGGGCCTGGCTGGCTCGATGCGGATGACCGTCGAGCCACCCGAGGAGGGGGTGACCGTGACGGTCTGCTCGGAGCTGGAATTCAGGTTGCCCGCGGCCTGCGCGCGCGCACGCAAGGCCTGCACAGTGTCCATCAAGGCATCCTGCTGCGCCAGGAACACATCTCCCAGGCGAGAGGTCCAGCTCAGGCGCTCGTTCATCATCTCCAGCACAGTCGGGAACGCCGCCAGCGACTTCACGCTGGGATCCCAGTCCTGGTCCTGCAAAGCCGACTCCAGCGCCTCTCCCTGGAGATCGGGGTGGGCCTTGCGCCAGCGTGCGGCTTCCACGACCTCCAGCGGATACGTCGACGCCATCAAAATCTGCGACAGCAAGGCGTCCGGATACAGGGCGATGGGCGCGACGAGCTGCTCGAGCTCCGCCGCCTGGGCCAGGCTGCTACGGGCAGACACCGAACCCTGGGCTGCAACCGGCCCGGCAGGCGTCACGGTGGCAAATGCCGCGGCCAGGCAAAACGCGATTCGGGAAATGGAAGCCATGGGGCCTCCTTGAAACGAGGGACACCGTATTCGACCGCTCCGCCATGAAAAAAGCCAGGGCATGGCCCCGGCTTTTTTGAAACAAATCACTTACAAATCACGAAAGCTATTTCAGTCGATTACCGGTTGCGGAAATTATCGTGGCACGCCTTGCAGCTCGCTCCCACCGCACCGTAGGCGGTTCGCACCTGGGCCAAGTCCCCCGACTGCGCAGCGGCGACCAGCTTGGCGATGTCGCCCTGCAAACGCTCCTGCGCCTGCTTGAACTTGGCGCCTTCCGACCACACGGCCGGGCGTGCGGCGCCGCCTTCGGTACCTTGTCCGAACGCGCTCCACGGCAGCTTGGACATCATCGCGACGATCTCTACGTCTGCCTTGACCTGCTCCGGGTCAAACGGTTGCTGGCCACGCACCACCGGCGCGATGCGGCCGAAATGATTGGCCATGACGGTCAGTACCGATTGGCGGTACTTGATGGCATCCTCGGGTTTGGCGAACTGAGCGGCCGCAGTGCCGGGAGCCAGCAAGGGCGCCGCCGCAACACAGGCTACAGACAGTACACGCGCGAGTTTCTTCATCAAGGGCTCCTAAGAGGAACGGAACAGAATTGGAGTACCGCGAAATTAAACCAAGCGCCCCCGCGAGGGAAGCACCAGCCTCCCCCATGCGGCGAGAAACAATAGGAGGGACGCTCAGAGCGATCGCGCCAGCTTGGCCGCCAGGCCGATGTAACTGCGAGGCGTCATCGCCAACAATCTGGCCTTCGGTTCTTCGGGAAGTTCCAATCCCAGGATGAATTCGCGCAGGGCTTCTTCGCTGATGCCCTTGCCGCGGGTCAGTTCCTTCAGGCGCTCGTAGGGCTGGGGCAGGCCATAACGACGCATGACCGTCTGGACGGGTTCGGCCAGCACTTCCCAGCAGCTGTCCAGATCGGCATCGATGGCGGATGCGTTGATCTCAAGCTTATCCAGGCCGCGCAGGCACGCATCGTAGGCCACCAGGCAGTACCCGAAGGCCACGCCCAAATTGCGTAGTACGGTGGAATCGGTCAAATCGCGCTGCCAGCGGGAAATGGGCAGCTTGTCGGCAAGGTGGCGCAGGGTGGCGTTGGCCAAGCCCAGGTTGCCTTCGGAGTTTTCGAAGTCGATGGGGTTGACCTTGTGCGGCATGGTCGACGAGCCGATCTCGCCGGCCTTCAGTCGCTGCTTGAAGTAGCCGAGCGAGATATAACCCCAGATGTCGCGGTTCACATCGATGAGGATGACATTGGCCCGCGTCACGGCATCGAACAGGGCTGCCATCCAGTCATGCGGCTCGATTTGGATGGTGTGGCGGTTCTGGGTCAGGCCGAGCCCCTTCAACACCTTCGCGCTAAAGGCCTCCCAATCGACTTCCGGATAAGCCGCCAGGTGGGCATTGAAATTACCGGTCGCGCCATTGAGCTTGGCCAGCGGCTCGACCCGCTCGATTTCCGAGATGGCCCGCCCCAGGCGCGCCGCCATGTTGGCGAACTCCTTGCCCATGGTGGTGGGGCTGGCGGGTTGGCCGTGCGTGCGCGATAGCAGCGGCTGGTCGGCATGCTGGTCGGCCAGCGCAGCGAGCTTGTCGTAGACCTTGCGCAGCGACGGGACGAGCACCTGGTCCCGGGCGGCGCGCAGCATCAACGCGTGCGACGTGTTGTTGATGTCTTCGGACGTGCAAGCGAAATGGATGAATTCGGCCGCCGCGCGCAGTTCTTCGTTGTCGGCGACTTTTTCCTTCAGCCAATACTCGACGGCCTTGACGTCGTGGTTGGTAGTGCGCTCGATTTCCTTGATGCGGGCGGCGTCGTCTTCCGAAAAATCGGACACTAGCTCGGCCAGCCGCTGGCGGGCAGCGACGCTAAACGGCTTGAGCTCCGGCAGGCCGGCGTCCGACAGGGCGACGAGCCACGCCACTTCGACCTGCACCCGATGATGCATGAAGCCGGCTTCGGACAAAAGCGGACGCAATTGCGCGCCACGGCTGGCATAGCGGCCGTCCAGCGGCGACAATGCATTGAGGGGGGTGAGTTGGTCGGAAGTTTTCATAAGCGCTTGAAAGTAAAAAGAAATTGTAGCACCGCAGCATTCGCGCAAGCGGTCTGAATGGTATACTCCGCGGCCCATTCCCACGCCCGCCGGATGGCTCGATTTTAGGCCTTCCCCTTTTCGCGCTATGAAATTGATCGGCTCTTTGGCCAGCCCCTTCGTCCGCAAAGTCCGCGTCGTCCTGGCGGAGAAGAAGCTCGACTATCAATTCGAGCTCGAAAACGTGTGGGCGGACGACACCCGCATCCAGGACTCGAACCCGCTAGGCAAAGTACCCTGCCTAATCATGGAGGACGGCGGCGCGGTCTTCGATTCGCGGGTCATCGCCGAATACCTGGACACCATCACGCCCGTATGCCGCCTCCTCCCCCAGTCCGGCCGCGACCGGGCGGAAGTCAAGTGCTGGGAAGCCTTGGCCGATGGGCTATTGGACGCCGCGGTGCTGATACGGATCGAGCATACCCAGCGCCCGGAAGGAATGCGCAGCGAGCGCTGGATCGCCCGGCAACGAGGCAAGATCATCGCCGCGCTGGAGGCGATGGAAACCGGCCTGGGCGACAAGCCGTTCTGCGCGGGCAACAGCTATACGTTGGCCGACGTGGCCGTGGGCTGCGCCCTTGGCTATCTGGACTTCCGCTTCCCTGAGCACGATTGGCGCTCGGACCACCCGCGGCTGGCCCGGTTGCTCGACAAACTGTCGCAACGTCCCTCATTCATCGAGACGGATCCCCGCAAGGCATAGGCTACGGGCGCCACAGGCCCCGGCGCGGCGCCACTGTTATGCTTCTCCGTTCTGCATGAACGGAGGCCTACAAGCCCTGGTTCGCCGCGCGATACACCGCCTTCTTCCTAGCAGTACTGGGCACCGTCGCATTCGGGGCCGCCAGCGTGAACGACCCTGACTGGAGCATCCTCGCGCTGGCGTTCGCCGGCCTGGCGATGCTCGGCGTCATCGACCTGGCCCAGACCAAGCACGCCATCCGTCGCAATTACCCTATCCTGGGCAACCTGCGCTTCCTGTTCGAATTCGTCCGCCCCGAGCTGCGCCAGCTGTCGGGCGGCAAACCCGTAGGCTTCAAGCTGTGCGTGGACCACCCCTGGGAGTGGTTTGCGATCGTCAAAGCCATGCTGAAAACCGGCATCACGCCGGACTTCATCGTGGTGGACGGTGCCGAAGGCGGCACTGGGGCTGCGTACAAGCCCAGGCGTGCCACACCGACAAATGCCCCACCGGCGTCACGACGCAGGATCCGCTGCGGCAACGTGCGCTCGTGGTGCCGGACAAAGCGGAGCGGGTCTACAAGTTCCACCGCAACACCTAGCGCGCCCTCAGCGAGCTGGTGTCGGCAGCGGGCCTGGACCATCCGTCCAAACTGAGCGCCGAACACATCGTCCGCCGCGTCTCGGGCAATGAAGTCAAACTGCTTTCCAGCCTCTTCCCCTTCCTCAAACGGGGCGAACTGCTCAGTGGCCTGCCTTCCTATACGGTTTACCGGAAATATTGGCCCATGGCCCAGGCCGAGTCGTTCGAGGCGATGCTGCAGCAGACCGAGGCCGCTTGAAGCAAGGTGGCACCGCCGTTCCGCCGGCCATGCCCGCAGCCGGCTTGAGCTCCGCAACACGCATGCGCTCCCGGAAAAAGAAAAGCGCGCCGCGGCGCGCTTTTCCATGTGCACGGCGGTCGACGCCGCAGCCCGTCACGCCTCAGGCTTCAGCCTGGACCGGGTTGCGCAGCACGCCGATCTTCTCGATCTCGATCTCGACGACGTCGCCCGGCTTCATCCACACTTGCGGATTGCGGGCCTGGCCGACGCCCGCGGGCGTACCCATGACGATGACGTCGCCCGGCTCCAGCGTGAGCACTTCGGTGAGCAGTTCGATGGTCTCGGGCACGTCGAAGATCATGTCGCTGGTGTTGGCGTCCTGCATGACCTGGCCGTTCAGGCGGCACTTGATGGACAGGTCGCGCGCGCCCGGGGGCAGCTCGTCGGCGGTCACCAGCGTCGGGCCGAAACCACCCGTGGCGTCGAAGTTCTTGCCGATGGTCCACTGGGGCGTGCGTTTCTGGTAGTCGCGTACCGAGATGTCGTTAAAGCAGGAGTAGCCGAAGACCAGGTCCAGCGCCTTGTCGCGCTTGACGTGGCGGCCGGCCTTGCCGATCACGACGGCGAGTTCCGCTTCATAGTCGAACTTGTCGGAAACGCGGGGGCGCAGCGTGGGCTCGCCGTGCGCGAGCAGCGAGGTCGCGCCACGGAAGAAGAACCAGGGGTATTCCGGTTTGTCGCGGCCACCTTCCTTGGCATGATCGTAGTAATTCAGGCCCAGGCAGATGATCTTGCCGGGCCGGGGAACGACCGGCGCATAGGCGAGGGAATCAAGGGACAGGCGGGGAGCGGACGAGGCGATGGCCGCCTTGCCGGCAGCCTGCAGGTCCACGCCGGCCTGCAGCGCGGCGCCCAAGTCGGCGGGCACCTGGGGTTGTGCCTGGTTCAGGTCGATGACGCCGTCGTCGGCCACGACGCCGAGGCGCACGGCGCCGTCTTTGCGGAAACTCACGAATCTCATCTCTAACTCCAGTGTGTGCAAGGGAAGAACGCGCATGCGCGACAGGCCGGCCATGCAGCGGCGCGCCTCGGGCGGCACATGCTCCTTTGGCCCCGCCATTTTATATATATTTTTCTTCGGCGCAATTTTTTGTACATATTTTCTCCACTATCGGCGATTTATACACATTCATATAAAATTGCCCCGACCTTTGCCAGTGCACTCCCGGGACGCCGGGCTTCTGGAGCATCCGTGGCACGAAACCCAGCCCATTCAGCCGACCAGGGCGCAGCCGCCCCCACCATGGCGTCTTCGCTCTACGACCGCATGCGCGCCGACCTGCTGGCGGGCCGCCTGCTGGCCCCCGGCCGCAAACTGCAAATCGAATTCCTCAGCCATCACTACGGCGCAGGACAAACGCCCGTGCGGGAAGCGCTGAACCGCCTGACGGCCGACGGGCTCGTCGAACAACGCGACCAGCGCGGATTTGCCGTGGCCTCCGTCAGTCCGGCGGATCTAATCGAGATCACCAACACGCGTTGTTGGCTGGAAGAACTGGCGCTGCGCAAATCCATGGCATCCGGATCCGCGCAATGGGAAGAGGAATTGGTGCTGGCCTTCCATCGCCTTTCGAAAACCCCGCGCTCCCTGCACCCGGACCGCTTCGAGGCCAATCCGGAATGGGAGCAGCGGCACCGGGCTTTCCACCGGGCGCTGATTGGCGGCTGCGGCTCACGCTGGTTGATCGGGTTTTGCGAGCAGCTGGCAGACCAGCTCTATCGGTATCGACAGCTCTCCGTGCAGAAGATCTTCCCCGACCGCCCCATCCAGGAAGAGCATCAGGCATTGATGGATGCGATCACCGCCGGCAACGCAGACCTCGCGGTGACGCTCTTGACGCGGCACTACCAGGAAACCGCCCGCATCGTGCTCGAAGACCCGGAGGCATTTGCTAGGGGCTAGGACCGGGTGCCGCCGGCGTACCCGCCCTGGCGCCTTCCGCCGCGAAGAACGGCCGCGGGCCCGTGCGTCAGCGTTCGGAAGAAGGTGCCGTAATGATGCCACCGCCCAGGCAGACCTCACCGTCGTATAGCACGGCGGACTGGCCGGGCGTGACGGCCCATTGAGCCTGCGGGAAGCTCAGCGCAAAACCGTCGCCAGCCGCGCTTTCCAACACCGCCGGCGCGTCGGGCTGGCGATAACGCGTCTTGGCCCCGTACGAACCGGGCGCAGGCGGCTCGCCCGCCACCCACGAGGCCTGCTCCGCTTGCAGCCCATGGCTCAGCAGCCAGGGATGATCGTGCCCTTGCACCACATACAGGGTGTTTGCCGCGAGGTCTTTTTTCGCGACATACCAAGCATCAGCCGTGCCGTCCGCCTGTTGATGCCCTTTGACGCCGCCTATGCCCAAGCCCTTGCGTTGACCGAGCGTGTAGAAAGACAGCCCCACGTGCTGGCCCACGACCTGGCCCTCGGGGGTGCGTATGGGCCCCGGCTTGGTGGGCAGGTAGCGATTCAGGAACTCGCGAAACGGGCGCTCGCCGATGAAGCAAATGCCAGTGGAATCTTTTTTCGCCGCATTGGACAGGCCAAGCTCATGGGCGATGCGCCTCACCTCGGTCTTTCGGATCTCGCCTAGCGGAAATACCGCCCGCGAGAGCTGCTCCTGGTTCAACCTATGCAGGAAGTAACTCTGGTCCTTGGTATCGTCCAAGGCCTTGAGCAGCTGGTAACGCCCCGCATCGGGCCCCGACTCGACCTTCCGGACACGCGCGTAGTGCCCTGTGGCGATGCGTTCCGCGCCCATGCGCATGGCATGGTCCAAGAACGCCTTGAACTTGATCTCGGCATTGCAGAGGACGTCCGGGTTCGGCGTGCGACCGGCCGAATATTCGCGCAGGAACTCCGCGAAAACGCGGTCTTTGTACTCGGCCGCGAAGTTGACGGCCTCGATGTCGATGCCGATGACGTCCGCCACGCTCGCGGCATCCAGCCAATCCTGCCGCGTCGAGCAGTACTCGGAGTCGTCATCGTCCTCCCAGTTCTTCATGAACAGGCCGACGACCTCATAGCCCTGCTGCTTCAACAGCCAGGCACTGACCGACGAATCCACCCCGCCGGACATGCCGACGACGATGCGTCCCTTACTGCTAGCCATGATGCTTATCCAAAATTGCCGGGTGAGTGTAAAGGGCGTCCAGGGCAAGCCAGGGCCGCCCCGAGGCCCGGGCACGCAGGTAGTCGTCCACGCAGCGCATGACCAGCGGGCTGCGGTGTTCTGCCTGCCGCGCGCGCAGTTCGTCGGCGTCGATCCAGAACGCGCGCCGGATGCCTTCGTCCAGGCTCCTGCCCGGGACGGGATCGCCCGCCGCACCAACGAAGGCAAAGCGCAGGTAGGTAGGCGCAGCCTCGCCCCCGGGGCGCCACAAATACGTGCCCAGCAGCCCTTCCGGCAGGAACGGGTGCGCGGTTTCTTCCAGGGTTTCGCGGCAAGCGGCCTGGGCGAGGGACTCCCCCGCTTCCAGGTGGCCGGCCGGCTGGTTCAGCCTGAGGCCTTCGTCCGTCTCTTCTTCGATGATGAGGAATCTGCCGTCACGCTCGATGACGGCGGCGACGGTCACGCGGGGCGCCCAAACCGTGTAAAGCTCGCTCGGATCCATGCGGCATTTTATCCCGCCGGGAGCTGTCGATGCCTGCCCGCCGCATGCTAGGATGCATCGGGCCATACGGGGGAACGCACACACCGCGCAAGACGGTAGCGCCCTCGTGCCGGGCTGCCACAATGCACGAAGGAGAATCTCATGAAGATTGGGATCCCGACTGAGATACGGCCGGGGGAAACTCGCGTTGCCGCCACGCCGGAAACGGTGAAGAAGCTGGTCGCCGGCAACGCAAACCAGGTGCTGGTACAAGCCGGCGCTGGACGCCACGCCTGCTTTACCGACGAAGCCTATGCGGCCGCGGGCGCCAGCGTGGTGCCGGATGCCGCGCAAATCTATGCCGAGGCAGACCTGATCCTGAAGGTACAGGCGCCGCAGGATGCCGAACTGCCACATCTCCGTTCCGGCCAAATGCTGCTCGGCATGCTCAATCCGTTCGACGCCGAGCGGCTTGCGAAGCTCGCCGCCACCGGCGTAACCGCCTTCGCCCTGGAGGCGGCTCCCCGCATCACGCGGGCGCAGAGCCTGGACGTGCTTTCTTCTCAGGCCAACATCGCGGGCTACAAGGCGGTCATCGTCGCTGCCGACCACTACGGCCGCTTCATGCCCATGCTGATGACCGCAGCCGGTACCGTAAAAGCGGCGCGCGTGGTCGTGCTGGGCGCGGGCGTGGCCGGGCTCCAGGCCATCGCCACGGCCAAGCGGCTGGGCGCGGTGGTAGAAGCCTCGGACGTGCGCCCGGCTGCCAAGGAGCAGGTCGAGTCGCTCGGCGCCAAGTTCATCGACGTGCCCTACGAAACCGAAGAAGAACGCGAGATCGCCCAAGGGGTGGGCGGCTATGCGCGGCCCATGCCGCCGGCCTGGATGGCGCGCCAGGCGGCACTGGTCGCGGAGCGCTGCAAGCAGGCCGACATCGTGATCACGACCGCCCTGATCCCGGGGCGCCCGGCGCCGGTGCTGGTCACTGAAGAAACGGTCGCCGGCATGAAGCCCGGATCGGTCATCGTCGACCTCGCCGTCGAACGCGGCGGCAACTGCCCGCTCTCCAAACCCGACGAGATCGTAGAGGCCCACGGCGTCAAGATCATCGGCTATACCAACCTTGCCGCGCGGGTCCCGACGGATGCCTCGGCACTCTACGCCCGCAACCTGCTGGATTTCCTGAAGCTAGTCATCGACAAAGACGGCAAGCCGGCCATCCAGCGCGAAGACGAAATCGTCGCCGCCTGCATGGTATGCGACGCCCACCGTGTGTTGAGGAACAAGTAATGGAATTCATCGACCACACCATCGTCAACCTCATCATCTTCGTGCTGGCCGTCTACGTCGGCTACCACGTGGTCTGGAACGTCACCCCCGCCCTGCACACGCCGCTGATGGCGGTGACCAATGCCATTTCGGCCATCATCATCGTGGGCGCCATGCTCGCCGCCGCCTTGACGGACACCGGCCTGGGCAAAACGATGGGCGTCCTCGCCGTCGCGCTCGCCGCGGTCAATGTTTTCGGCGGATTCCTCGTCACCCGGCGCATGCTGGAAATGTTCCGGAAGAAGTCCAAGCCCGCCACTGCCGAACCGTCCAAGCAGGAGGCCCGCTGATGCTCTCGCTCAACGTCGTCACCCTGCTCTACCTCGTTGCCTCGGTGTGTTTCATCCAGGCACTCAAAGGACTTTCGCACCCCACGACGTCCCGCATGGGCAATGCGTTCGGCATGGTCGGCATGGCGATCGCCGTGCTGACCACGGCCGCGCTCATCGTCAAGCTGAGCAGCGAGCCCTGGGCAGGCCTGGGCTGGGTCATTCTCGGGCTGCTGGCGGGCGGTGCGGCCGGCACCGTCATGGCCAGGCGCGTCGAGATGACGAAGATGCCAGAACTCGTGGCTTTCATGCACAGCATGATCGGCCTGGCCGCCGTGTTCATCGCGATCGCGGCGATCGCCGAACCGCAGGCCTTCGGCATTGCCGCACCCGGCCAGGCCATCCCCATCGGCAACCGCATCGAACTGTTCATCGGCACCTTCGTCGGCGCCATCACGTTCTCGGGCTCCGTGATCGCATTCGGCAAGCTCTCGGGCCGCTACAAGCTCCGGGTGTTCCGCGGCGCACCGGTGGTCTTCCCCGGCCAGCACATGCTGAACCTGCTGCTCGCGCTGGTGATGATCGCCTGCGGCATCTGGTTCGCCGTCACGCAGCAATGGACGCCCTATGCGATCATGACTGCCATCGCCTTCGTCCTGGGCGTGCTCATCATCATCCCCATTGGCGGTGCCGACATGCCAGTGGTGGTCTCCATGCTCAACAGCTACTCGGGCTGGGCAGCCGCGGGCATCGGCTTCTCGCTGAACAACCCCATGCTCATCATTGCGGGGTCGCTGGTGGGGTCGTCCGGCGCCATCCTGTCCTACATCATGTGCAAGGCGATGAACCGGTCGTTCTTCAACGTGATATTGGGCGGCTTCGGCGGGGACGCCTCGGCCGGAGGTGAAGCTGGCGCGCAGCAACAGCGCACGGTGAAGTCGGGCAGCCCCGAGGATGCCGCCTTCCTCCTGGCCAACGCCGAAAGCGTCGTGATCGTTCCCGGCTACGGACTGGCCGTGGCGCGCGCCCAGCACGCGCTCAAGGAACTCTCCAGCAAGCTGGCCGAGAAAGGCGTGGACGTGAGATACGCCATCCATCCGGTGGCCGGCCGCATGCCCGGCCACATGAACGTGCTGCTGGCCGAAGCAGAAGTGCCCTACGATCAGGTCTATGAAATGGAGGACATCAACTCCGAATTCGGCCAAGTAGACGTGGTGCTGGTGCTCGGTGCGAACGACGTGGTCAACCCGGCAGCGAAGAACGACCCCAAATCGCCCATCGCCGGCATGCCCATCCTCGAGGCCTACAAGGCGCGCACCATCATCGTCAACAAACGGTCGATGGCCGCGGGCTACGCCGGCCTGGACAACGAGCTGTTCTATCTCGACAAGACCATGATGGTCTTCGGCGACGCGAAAAAGGTCGTCGAAGACATGGTCAAGGCCGTGGAGTAAGCAAGGCCTTCAGCGCGGCGATCAAGGCGAGCGGCTGATCGAGCATCAGGTAGTGGTAAGACTCTGGGATCACGATTGGCCCGCGCCCGCGCCGCAGGCAGCCCACGATGCGTTCGGCCTCCTGCGGGCGGATCACCGTGCTGGACTCCCCGCGTAAGTAGTCCACGGGGATGTCGAGGCCCCTGAGCACGACGCCCATGTCGGGCTCGTGGGGCCCGGGCGGCAAATATGGATCGAATTTCCAGATCCAACCGCCGCCTTCGGGCCGGAGCGAAAAGCGCGCAACGTGGTCCAGCAGGAACCCGTTATCGCACGGTTGTTCCGGCGTCAGCCGGTAACGTGCGCGCGCGCTCTCGAAATCCGGATAGGGCTCGAGGCGCGGCTTGCGAGGGGCGGCCGCCGCACTCGGGGGGCTGTCCGCAAAGCGGCAGATGCTGTCGACGGCCACCACATGGGCGATCAAGCGGGGAAACTCTGCCGCGGCCCGCAATGCCCGCGCACCGCCGAAGCTATGCCCGACCACCACTGCGGGAGCCAGCCCTGCATCCTCGACCACGGCCGCGATGTCCGCCGCAAAACCCAATGCGCTGTATGTCTTGCGATGCCCGCTATCACCCATGCCAGATAAGTCCATGGCCACGACGCGATAGCGGTCCGTGAAATATGGCGCGATGAAATCCCAGTAATGTGCATGCGCGCGATAACCGTGCACGAAGAGCAGGCCCGGGCGGTCCCGGCTCTCGAGGCCCCACGCCAGATAATGCAGCCGGGCGCCCTCTGACATGACGAATCGCGACTCGGGGCGATGCGCCAAGGCACGCTCAAACCATGCAGGCATGCCGGTTTTGTGGGGCTCGCCCATGGTTCAGTCGATCCGTGCCCGCGGCTGGGCGGCGGACCCTTCGACGACCGACGCGTGGCGGCTGGATTTTGCAATGTCCAGGCGCGCCTCGCCCACGAGCTGCATATGGCGCGCTATGGCAGCCCGGCGCTCGGCCAATACCAGTTTCTTCGTCAGCCGCATCGCGCGGGAGGAATGGCGCGCAAGCTCTTGCGCCAAGGAGAGCGACTCGGCATAGGGATCCGATGCGACACGATTGACTAAGCGAATCTCCCGGGCCTCCTCTGCCGTGTAAGCGCGGCCGGTCAGCATGATTTCCAGCGCTGCGGCTTCACCCACAATGCCAGGCAAGGTGACATCGCTGATGCCGGACAGCATGCCGTGCTCCACCTCCGGAAACGCCAGGCGTGCGTCCGGGCCGGCGATGCGCAGGTCGCTGTGGATGGCCAGCGTCAACCCGAATCCGATGACATAGCCGTGCAGCGCAGCGACCACCGGCTTGGTCAGCTCGACTCCCACGGTGGGGATCGCATTGGCCAGGACCTCGGTATCCACCGTGCGCCCCGTCTCTTTCATCTCCTTGAAATCAGATCCGGCCGAAAAGGCCTTCGGGCCTGCGCCGCGAACGACGATCGCCCGCACGTCGTCCCGGGCCTCTGCCTCGCGCCAAATCTCGCCCAACGCCATTTTGTGCGCCGAATCCAGGGCATTGAGACGCTCCGGCCGGTTCAGGGTGACAACGAATACGCCGTCCCCCTCGCTTTGAAATTCGATGCTCATCGTTGCTCCTTGCGGCGCCACCCACATCGGCGCCAGCGGGAAGGCCATTCTAGGAAGAGTTTGTATAGAGCACAATATGTGTTTATTATGAACATACCGTTCCATCGCTTCCTGGATGCCTCACTGGCATGAACGTATCTTCGCTTCTCGAACACGCGGCCAAGACCTGGCCCGACCGCTGCGCACTGATCGACGCCGAAACCGATAGGCATTACAGCTTCCGGGAATTCGTCGGTTCCGTGTTCGAGTGCGCGCACCGGCTGCTCGAGACATTCGACACCAGGCCGGGCGACCGCATCGCGCTGCTGGGCGATGCAACGCCGGGGTTTCTGTTCGCCGACTATGGCGTCATGAGTGCGGGACGCGTGAAGGTATCGCTGGACCCCTCGCTGGCCACGCGCGAGCTGCTCGCCCAGATCCACGACTCCGGCGCACGCGTATTGCTGTACTGCCCTGCCTATGCCCCGCACGTCGATGCGTTGCTGCCAGACCTGCAAGCCGGAGGCATCGAGGCACGCAGTATCGACACCATCGTCCGGGACCAGCCCATGGCCAGGACCACTTGCCCCGTCCAGTGCCAATCGGACTGGATCGCGGCGCTAAATTACACGGGTGGCACGACGGGGATTCCCAAGGCCGTCGTGCATACGCATGGCAGCTACTGTGCTGCACTGCTCAACATCGCCGAGGCTCGCCGCCGCTGGACGGGAGACCGGATGCTCAATGTGCGGCCGCTCTGGCCGATCGCCGCAATACTGTTGCTGGCGCATTTAATGCAGGGCGGCACGCTGATCCTAGGCGCACATTTCGAACCGGGCCGTTTTCTTGAGCTCGTAGAACGGTATCGGCCGACCTGTACCTCGCTCGTGCCTACCCATCTGATCCGGATATTGCGGCGCTGGGAAGTCCAGCGTTCGGACGTGACCTCGCTCGCGTGCATAGAGGTGGGCGCCGCCGCCATGTCGCCGGAACTCTTCGAACGCGCCGTTGCCGCGTTCGGCCCGATTTTCTCCGTCATTTACGGCCTCACCGAGGCGCCGTGGAGCTGTTATCGGCCCCCCTCCTCAGCCTGGGAGCTCCTGGCTGATCCGGTAAACACGCTGGGCCTGGTCGGGGCCACCACCACGACGACCGAAATCGTTGTTTCCGACGGACTAACCCATCTTCCCCCCGGCGTTACGGGCGAAGTGCTGATTCGCGGCCCCCACGTCATGCAAGGCTATTGGAACCAACCGGAACTGACCGCGGCCGTCCTCAAGGACGGATGGTTCCACACGGGAGACCTCGGCTGCCACGACCAGCATGGCCGCCTGCGCATACAGGGCCGGGCCAAAGCCCTCATCCGGACCGGCGGCAAATCAGTGCAACCCGCCGAAGTCGAAGAAGTCCTCTGCGGCCATCCGGCCGTGCTCGAAGCCGCGGTGGTCGGCGTGGAAGACCTAGAATGGGGAGAAATCGTCGCGGCGGCGATCGTGGCAAGACCCGGCGTGCCAATGAGCGCGGACGACATCCATGCATATTGCCGGGAAAACCTATCCTCGCATAAACGCCCGAAATACGTGCTATTCATGGACGCCCTGCCAAGATCGCACTACGGTAAAGTGTTGACTCGGAAAATTCGTGAAGCGATAGCGGCCAGCCGGACATCCCTGCCGCACTGATGACGGCCAGGCCTGCGGCGCTTGGTACTTTTTCTCATCGAGCACAAACCTTGCAGACGATGCCTGAACTGCCCTCTTCCGACGCCGACGGCGGAGGACGAGTGCAATCCGTAGACCGTGCCTTTGCGGTGCTGCGCGAGCTCACGGCCACGCCCAAGGGGGCCACCGCGCTAGAGCTCTCCCGCCGCACGGGCATAGAACGCACGACGGTCCATCGGCTCCTCAAGACCCTCATCCATTGGGGCATGGTCACCGCACACGAAGGAACGTACGCGCTGGGGCCTGAATGCCTCTTGTTCGCAGCTGGCCATATCAGCCGCCGGGAGATCCGGCGGGCCGTGCTGCCCTACGCGGTCGAACTGCAGGAAAAAGTGCTGCAAGGGCGCTCCGCCCTGGTTTCCATCTCGATACCCGCGCGCGACCGCATCGTCATCGTCGAGCGCATCTGGACACCGCTCACGCCCATGAACGTCATCATCGAGATCGGCGACCAATTCCTGATCGACGAATGCGCCAGCGGTAAATCAGTTCTTTCCACCTACTCGGAAGAACGCTGCATCGCCACCCTGGGCCAGGCCCGCTACGACAAAATACGCCCGGACTTACGCAAGATCCGGCAGGCAGGCGGGTTCTGCATGACCGTCGGCAACTACAAGCGGGGGCTCGCCTCCATCGCCTTGCCGTTTCGAGGACAAAGCACCGAAGCGCTCGGCGCCATCGTGGTTTCCGGGCTCGACCTGGAGGATTGCCTGGATGCGGAGTCCCCCCTCGCGCAGCATCTGCACCGCGCCTGCGAGAACGTCTCCGCGGCCCTTCGGCACGGCTGAAAAGCGCCTCACGCAGGGCGGTAGCGACGCGGGCGCAAGCCGGCGTGGAACCAATTGATGAGCGTCACGCCATCGAACACGGGCACGCCGAAACGCTCGGCAATGTCGGCGCTGAATGGCGTCATATTGGCACACTCCAGCACGATGGCGCCGACCTCCGGATAAGTCCGCAGCAATCGTTCCGCGGCCTCGAGCACCTCCGTGCGCATTGGCTCGTAACGTGGAACGGTATCGCCCGATTTGATGGATGTCACGAATACGGAGTCAGGCGGCATGCCGACCACCGGCGTGCCCGGATCGACGCCGACTGCCTCCAGGTGGCTCGCATGCAGGCTTTCTCGGCTGAACGTGAGAATGCCCACGCGCTTGCCAGGCGCGATCAATCGTTCCGCTAGCGGGACCTGCAGCAGGCTGCTTGCGGCGACGGGTACGCCGCAAGCAGCGGCCAACTCTTGCTGATACAACGCCAGGAAACCGCAAGTCGTCGCGATGCCGTCTACCCCGCCGGCAACCAAGTCGCGTGCCGCGGCCTTGAACGAGTCCAGCAGCCCGGACGATTCGAGCGCCATCATCTTGTCGGGCGTCGCATCCTCCACGATGCGATACTGCACCGGGAAATCCCAGGTTCCGGCATGGCCGACGTCTCCGGGAAGGCGGCAAAACCCCGTCTTCACCATCAAGATGCCGATGGTCACGCCATGGAAAGTCTTCGCACGCCCCGCCATCCTGCGATCTCCTATTCCCGTGCAGCGCCGGTCACTTCGGCTCGATCTTTGCATCGGCCACGGCCTGGGCGTACTTCTTGCTTTCCTGCAAGACGTAATCGCCGAATCGCTTGCCGGTGACCGTCCCGGCGACCATGCCCTGCTTGTCGAGCCAAACCTTGAAATCAGGCGAAGCGAGCACCTTGGTCAACGCGGACTGAATACGGTTGGATACCGATTCCGGGAGGCCCGCAGGCCCCCACATGCCGTACCAGGACACGAAGTCCATGTTCGGAACGCCTGCCTCTTCGAGCGTCGGCACCGACGGCAGCAAATCGCTGCGACGTCCGCCCGTCACCGCGATCGCCTTCAGGCGTCCCGTGTTCACGAACGGCAGTGTCGTCAGCACCGGATCCATCATCGCGCTGAGCTGCCCGCCGACGATGTCGGTCAGCGCCGGCGCAGAACCCTTGTAGATCACCATGGGAATCGACGTGCCCGTGCGGACGTTGAACGTTTCCATGGCCAAGTGGCCGCCCGACCCGAAGCCGCCGACGCCAAAGTTCACCTTGTCAGGGTGGGCTTTGGCGTACTGGACGAATTCCCCGACCGTGTTAATGCCGCTCTGCGGCGAAACGACGAATACCAGCGGCGTGCTCGCCACCATCCCGACCGGAGTGAAATTCTCATGCAGGTCGAAACGTGGCTTCTCCTTCATCACCAGCGGATTGACGATGACCGTGCTGGCCGTCAACAGCAACACATGGCCATCTGGCTCCGATCCCGCCACGTATTCCGCGCCGATATTGCCGGAGGCACCCGCGCGATTCTCCACGACGACTTGTTGGCCGAGCTCCTGGGACAAGTGGGGAGCCAGCGCCCTCGCCAAGGCATCGACCGTTCCGCCCGGCACATACGGCGCAACGATGCGAATTGGTTTGGTGGGAAAGGCCTGCGCCGCGCTCGCCGCCGACCAGGAGGCAATCACCGCTCCCGCAATGCGGATTGCCCACTTCTTCATTATCGCCATCACGACTTCCTCTTGCCCGTTGATAACCTCGAATCCCCGCTCCGCTTATGTTCATAATTCGCACAACTTGTGCAAATGACGGGTAGAGCTAGGTTATTCGGGAGCCCCCGGCCGGTCAACGATTTTTTCGGAAGATGCTTATGGTCGACTCAACGTCCAGCCTGCGGCAATAGCGCGACCAGCGTTTCGAGCGTATCGGCCTCCTCGACGGCCTTGTCCCGGCGCCAGCGCAGCATGCGGGGGAAGCGCACGGCGACGCCGCTCTTGTGGCGCGTGCTGCGCGCAATGCCTTCGAAGCCGAGTTCGAACACCATGGTAGGCAACACGCTACGCACCGGCCCGAACGTTTCCTGCGTCGTCTTGCGCACGACGGCATCCACCTGTCGGATTTCTTCGTCCGTCAGCCCCGAATATGCCTTGGCAAATGGGACGAGGCGGCGGCCCGGCGTACCGGGCGGCGCGTCCCACACCGCGAAGGTGTAGTCGGTATAAAGACTGGCGCGACGACCATGCCCCTTCTGCGCATAGATGAGGACGGCGTCGACCGAATAAGGATCGACCTTCCATTTCCACCACAATCCGACGTCTTTGCTGCGCCCCACGCCATACTGGCCGCCTGCCTGCTTGAGCATCATGCCTTCCACGCCACGGCTGCGGGAAGATTCGCGCAAGCGCGCGAAATCGTCCCACGAAGCCGCCTGCAGCAGCGGGCTCGGGCGCAGGCACACCGCGCCCACGCCAGCAAGCAACTCATCGAGTTTCCCGCGCCGCTCCCGTTGAGGCCGGCTCCGCCAATCCTCTCCTTCCCACTCCAGCAGGTCGTAGGCCAAGAGCGCCACGGGAGCGTTGCGCAATATGGCCGACGTCAAGCTCTTGCGGCCGATGCGTTGCTGCAGTTGCGCAAAAGGCTGGACCTCGCCTTCTTTGCAGACCACGATTTCACCGTCGATGACGGTACCGTCAGGCAGCATCTCGCCGGCCTGCACCAGCTCCGGAAACCGATCACTGACGAGCTCTTCGCCGCGCGACCACACCCAGACGCCACCGCTGCGCCGAACCAACTGCGCGCGTATGCCGTCCCATTTCCATTCGACGAGCCACTCCGACACCGGTCCGAGCACGCCGTCGAATTCACCGATGTCGAGTTGCAGGGGATGGGCGAGGAAAAACGGGTAAGGCAGGCCGCTTCGCGACCGCTCGGCGCGCACTTCGGAGGAAATCAAATCCAGGTAGGTGTGCGCCGTGGGGCGTGCGCCGAGATCGGTATATCCGACCATGCGCTGCGCCACCTCTTTGGCATCCAGGCCGGCTACCTCCGCCAGCGCGCGCGTCACCGAAAGGCGCGACACGCCTACCCGGAAGCTCCCAGTGATGAGCTTGGTGAAAACCAGGCGACCACGTGCGTCGAGGCGGGCCCAGGCGTCCAGCAAGCGCGGCTTGAGTTGCTCGGGCGCCAGGCCACGCAAAGGAAGCAGGCCGTGTTCCACCCAGGCCGAGAGGCTCGCGTGATCGTGGCCTTCAGACTCCGGAAGCAACAAGGCGATCGTTTCCGCCAGGTCTCCGACGGCCTGGTAACTTTCGTCGAACAGCCACTCCGGGATGTCGGCCGCCTCCCGCGCATACTCCTTGAGCAGCTTGACCGGCACCAGTTGCCGCGGCTTGCCGCCCGCGAGAAAGTACACTGCCCACGCGGCATCAGCGGCGGGCACCTGCCTGAAGTAATCCACCATCGCTGCCTGTTTGGCTCGGCTGGATGTGGTGGATTCGAGCGCAACGTACAAATCGACGAAGGCTTTCATGCCTCACCCGCCGCGGGCTGGAGCTCATCTCCGCCCCCGTCCTCTTCGTCACCGTACTCGGTGCTGAAGGATTCCGCCAGCAGGCCACGTTCGCGCAACCAACGCACCATGGCATGGACGCTGCCATGCGTGACGAACACCCGTTCCGCCCCCGTCGCAGCGATGGCCTGCTGCAGGCCCGGCCAATCAGCATGGTCCGACAATACAAATCCGCGGTCCACGCCGCGACGGCGGCGATTGCCTCGCACGCGCATCCAACCGCTGGCGTAACCGTCCGAATGGTCGGCAAACCGCCGAAGCCAAGGCGAACCCTGGACCGACGGCGGCGCCAGCACCAACGCCCGACGCAGGAGGGATTGGTCGGCGACCTCGGAGATGCGCAGGGCCGCGGGCAAGGCTACGCCCGCGCGACGGTAGGCGTCGTTGAGCGACGCGACGGAACCATGCACGATGATGGGCCCAACGGAAGCATCCACGCTGGCCAATATGCGCTGTGCTTTGCCGAAGGCGTAGCAATAGAGCACCGAGGGGCGGCCCTGCTCGGCATTCCGGCGCCACCACTCGTTGATCTCACCGAACAGGATGCTGTTCTCCTGCCAACGATAGATGGGCAGCCCAAAAGTGGATTCGGTGATGAAGGTGTGGCATCGAACCGGCTCGAATGACGCACAGGTCGGATCCGGCTCGAGCTTGTAGTCGCCCGACGCCACCCAGACCTCCCCGCGATGCTCCACGCGGACCTGGGCGGACCCGAGGACATGCCCGGCCGGATGCAAAGAGATGCGCACGCCATTGACCGTCACCGGCTCGCCATACCCTAGCGTTTGCAGGGAAACATCTCCGAGCCTGGCCCGCAGCACGGTCTCGCCCGCCCGCGCGGCCAGATAAGCGCCATGGCCCACGCGTGCATGATCCGAATGCGCGTGGGTGATTACCGCGCGCTCGACGGGGCGCCAAGGATCGATGTGAAAACCGCCTGGGGGGCAATACAAGCCTTCCCGGGTGGCGACGATGAGGTCCACGCAAGACTTCCTGGAGGTGGCATATCGCCAGACATGACCACATTATCCTGAAAACCCGCCGCGAACCGAAAAAAGGCTGCGCTGGCCGCGCCGGCAGATGCTGGCGAGCGCCCCGGCGCTGACGGCGGAGCCTCTTGCTAGACGATTCGATGTGCCTTCATCGCATCAATCGCCCACGATCTTGCGTTCACGGATAATCGCGCCGAAACGCCTGGCGTCGTCTTCTGCGCGCTTGCGGAACTGCTCAGGCGTCATCGGCGCCGGATCGCCGCCTATGGCCACCACGCGCTCCCGGAACGCGGGCGTGCCGATGATCTTGTTGATCTCGCCATTGAGCCGGTTGATGATTTCCTTGGGCGTACCCGACGGCGCGTAGAAACCGAAGACGGTGTCGGCGTCGAAGCCCTTCAACCCGACTTCGTCCAGCGTCGGCACGTCGGGAAACAGCGGCGAACGGGTCAGGCTGCCGACGGCCAGCATGTTGAGCTTGCCCGCCTGCACGTGCTGCATGGCGATCCCCGGATCGAAAGCGAAATCTATCTGGCCGGCCAGGAGATCGACCAGCGCGGGCGCGGCGCCGCGGTATGGCACGTGTACCACGCTCACGCCCGCCTGGCTCTGGAACATTTCGGCGGCCAGGTGAGGAGAACTCCCGTTGCCTGGCGTGCCGTACGTCACTTTGCCTGGATTGGCCTTGAGGTATGCGATGAAGGATTGCACGTCGGTGGGCAGCTTGCCTGGGCGGGTGACGAGAAACACCTTGACCTTGGCAGCGGCGGCGACGGGGTCCAGGTCCTTGGCGGGATCGAACGACATCTTGGGATAGATGAAAGGATTGACCGACACCATGCCGCCGGAGCTCATCAGCAACGTATAGCCGTCCGGGGCCGAACGTGCGACGGCCTCGCCGCCTATGTTCCCGCCTGCCCCACCCTTGTTTTCCACCACCACGGGTTGACCCAACACCTCCTGCAAAGGCCCTGTGACCGCCCTCGCGATCTGGTCGGCTGCGCCTCCGGGCGGGAAGTTCACCACGACCTTCACCGGCTTGGTAGGCCATGACTGGGCCGCGGCGCCGAAAGCCGCGGCCCAGCCCAACGCGAACACGCTCAGCCGAGCCACTATGGCTCGCTTGCCTCTTTGACGGTTCATGCTTGTCTCCTGTGTTGTCATGATGAACACTGCACGTCCCGCCCGCCCCGGCCGCGATGACGGCCGGGGCACCCGGGCGTTCAGAACGGATAGTGCCGAGGCGTGGTCTGCACGGTGATCCAGCGCAGCTCGGTGAACTCGTGGATGCCGGCCTTGCCTCCGAAACGGCCGATGCCGCTTTCCTTCACGCCGCCGAACGGCATCTGCGCCTCATCGTGGACGGTCGGGCCATTGACATGGCAGATGCCGGACTCGATGCGCTTGGCCACCTGCATGGCGCGCGCGACATCGCGGCCGAAGACCGCGGAAGAAAGCCCGTATTCGGTGTCATTGGCGCATTGGATGGCGGCTTCGACGCCGCTGACACGCACCACCGCCTTCACCGGGCCGAACGACTCTTCCGAGTAAATCCTCATGTCGCGCGTCACCCGGTCCAGGATGGTCGCCGGCATGAGGGTGTTTTCCGCCTTGCCTCCGCACACGAGCACGGCACCCTTGGACAGCGCATCATCGATCATGGCGTTGCAGCGCTCCACGGTCGACATGTCCACCACCGATCCGAGTACCGCCGGCCCTTTGCGCGGGTCCTGCAGCGGCAGGGACTGGGCCTTGGCCGCGAATTTGGCCACGAACTCGTCAGCCACCTTTTCATCGACGATGATGCGCTCGGTGGACATGCAGATCTGGCCCGAATTGGCGAACGCGCCAAACGCGGCGGCATTGACTGCGGCGTCCAGATCGGCGTCGTCCAGGACCACGAGCGGCGCCTTGCCTCCGAGCTCGAGCACCACGGGCTTGAGATACTTGGCGCAAGTTTGCGCAATGATCTTCCCTACCCGCGTCGAGCCAGTGAAGTTCACGCGACGCACGGCGGGATGCGCGACGGCGGCCTCCACCACAGCACCGGCGTCGGCCGGCGCGTTGGTAACGAAGTTGACCACTCCCGGCGGAAAACCGGCTTCGTTGAGCGCTTCGACGATCAGGCCATGCGTGGCCGGGCACAATTCCGATCCCTTGAACACCACGGTATTACCGCACGCGAGCGGCACGGCCAGCGCGCGCACGCCGAGGATCACAGGCGCATTCCATGGTGCGATGCCCAGTACGACGCCCGCACCCTGCCGCACCGCCATGGCGAGGCTGCCGGGCACATCCGAGGGAATGACCTCGCCGCTGATCTGGGTCGTCAAGGCAGCCGCTTCCTGCAGCACGCCCGCGGCCAGGTGAACGTTGAATCCGGCCCACATCGCCGAAGCGCCCGTCTCGGCCGCCATGGCCTGCGCGAACGCGTCGCCCTTGGCCTCCAAGGCCTGGGCCGCCTTGAGCAACAGCGCTCGCCGCTCGCTGGGGCCGGTGTCGCGCCAGCTCTCGAAGGCGCGTGCCGCTGCCTCGACGGCCTTGACCATGTCTTCCGGCGAGGCGGCCGGCGCGCGCGTAGCGACCGAACCGTCGAGCGGGTTGCGACGCTCAAAGGTCGCATCCCCGGAGGCCGCTGCAGACTTTCCATCGATCAGCATGGCGATCGTTTTCATATCAGTCTCCTGCTTGAAGTAAGGCAGAAGCGGGAAATCAGGCGATTTCCACGTCTACCAGGATGGGAACCGGCGATGCCAGCGCTTGGCGCAGCACGTCCGGCAACTTGGCGGGGTCCGACACCCGTATTCCCTCGCACGCCAAGCCGCGGGCCAAGGACGCGAAATCCAGGTCGGAAAGCTCGGTCCCTGCCAGCGGGTCGCCGGGCTTGAAACCGAATGTCGGTGCAAATTCCGTCAGTGCAGCATACCGCCGGTTGTTCAGGATGACGAAAGTAATAGGCAGCTTGAGCTGTGCGGCAGTCCAGAGCGCCTGGATCGCGTACATGCTGGAGCCGTCGCCGATGAGCCCGATGACTTTGCCCTGCGGCTTGGCAAGGGCCACGCCCACGGCGGCCGGCATGCCGTACCCGAGCCCGCCGCTACACATGGTGTAGAAGGTTTCGCTGCGCAGCATGGGCAGGTATTGGTGCATGATGGGGCGCGCGCTGGGCGACTCCTCCACCACGATGGAAGCGGGATCGCGCACCTCGGCCAAGGTTTGCAGCACATAGGCCGCCGACATGGGCAACGAAGGCTCGGCCCGGGGCACGCGCGCTCTTGGCGCGGGCAGCTCGCGGACGGGCGGAGCCGTGCGCTCCAATAGTTCCCGCACGCCAAGATGGATGCTCCCCACCGCCGCGGTGCCGACGGGAGCCCATGCCGCGACGTTGGGATCGTCGGTTAGCTGCAGCAGCGTCGCACCCTCGGGCACATGCGGGCCGAAACCCTCGACGTGGTAGGTGAAGGCCGGCGCCCCGATCACGAAAATGCAGTCATAGCCGCCCAGCAGGCCCACGATCTTCTCCCGCATGGCGGGCAGGAACCCCATGAATTGCCGATGGTCCTCCGGAAAGCCGCAACGTCCGGACATGGGAGCCACCCACACGCCTGCCTTGTGGCGCTCGGCCAGCTCGACCACGGCGTCCCAGGCCCCGTCGCGATCGACCGAAGCGCCGATGACGAAAGCGGGCCGCCGGGCCCGGTCGAGCGCCGCCGCGATCTCGGCCATCACGGCCGGATCGGGACGCAACGTGTCCCCCACCCGACGCGGCGCCACTGGCTCGCAGGGACGCGACCAATCATCGGCCGGGACCGAGATCAGCACCGGCCCGCGCGGCGGCTGCATGGCGATGTAATAGCCACGCGCGATGGCGAGCGGCACATCTTCCGCACGCGCCGGCTCGCAGCTCCACTTCACATAGGGCTTGGGCAGTTCGGTTGCCTGGGCAGAGTACAGGAACGGTTCGAACGGCAGGATGGAGCGCGCCTGCTGTCCTGCGGTAATGACCAGCGGCGTGCGGTTCTTATAGGCAGTAAACAGGTTGCCCATGGCGTTGCCAACGCCGGCGGCCGAGTGCAGGTTGACGAACGCGGCGCCGCGACGCGCTTGCGCGTACCCGTCCGCCATGCCGACCACCACGCCTTCATGCAGGCCCAACACATAGCGGAAGTCGTCGGGAAAGTCCAAGAACAGGGGCAGCTCGGTCGAGCCGGGGTTGCCGAAAATAGTGGTCATGTCGAAAGCGCGGAGCAATTCGAGCACCGCCTCTCGGACAGTCGTAGTGGCGCCTGCCGCTGTGGGGCTGGAAGGCATCATGAGTCGTCTCCGGGATAGGTCCGGGCCGGGCCCGTCTTTGATGCAAGTATGGCAAGCCGACCCTTGCCTGAACATTGCTTTTTCGAGAAAAAGTCATTACCTTTTGGCATGACCTACGACATCCGGCAACTTCAGGCTTTCCTTGCCGTGGTGCACCACGGATCCCTGGGGCGCGCGGCACAGAAGCTCAACATCACCCAACCCGCGCTCAGCCGCACCATCCGGCGCCTGGAGCAGCAGGTCGGCGCGCCGCTTTTCGAGCGTTACTCCACCGGCATGGTATTGACGAGCTTCGGCCAGGCCTTGCTTCCGCACGCCACGCTGTTGCAGCGGGAAGCCGAACAGGCCACGGAGGAACTCAACGCCCTCCGCGGCCTGGCAAGGGGAACGATACGCGTCGGGGCCGTCGCGAGCGCCGTCAGCCAGGTGCTGCCGATCGCCATCGGCCGCGTGCTGGCGCAGTGGCCCAATCTGCAAGTGCATCTCGTCGAAGGCGTGGGGGATCTCCTCACGGACGCCCTGTTGAACTACGACATCGACCTCGCCATCGGCGTGTCCATGCCCGACACGCCCGAGATCAGCGCCATCCCGGATTGCGAGTGGCACGATACCAGTCACATCATCGCGGCCGCCGGCCATCCACTGCGCAAGCGCGCAAGGCTGAAGCTCGAAGACACGCTCAGCCACAAGTGGGTCCTGCCGCCGCGGGGCACGGCCCCATTCACGGAGCTGACGCATATCTTCACGTCACGCGGCCTGCCCCTGCCCAACGTCGTCATCGAGACGCGCTCCATTCTCGCCATCAAGAGCATGGTGGCGCACGCGGGCTTCCTGAGCTGGATGCCCGAGCCCATGTATCAACCCGAGCGCGCGGCGGGCCTTGCCGATACCCTGCCCGTCCCGGGAGGCATGTTGAAGCGCAGGTTGATGGTGTTTCGCCGCAGCAGGGGCATTCTTCCGCAGCCCGCGGTCAAACTGCTGGACGAACTTCGCTTGATGTTGTGAGCAGCGCTCCGCCGCGCCGGGCAGCGTGCGCTCACAAGGCTGCATCCACGGCTTCTATCCAATGGCGGACGGGGACGTCGGTACCACCTTGCAGGTGCGCCAGGCAGCCGATGTTCGCTGACAGGATGACGTCGGGCTCGACCTGCCGGATCGCCGCCAACTTGCGGTCCCGAAGCTCGCCAGCAATTTTCGGCTGCAGCACCGAGTACGTTCCTGCAGACCCGCAGCACAAGTGGCTTTCGGCAAAAGGCTGCAATGCAAACCCGAGCTTCGCCAAGAGATTCTCGGTCAACGGCCGCAAGCCTTGCCAGTGCTGCAGCGTGCACGGCGGATGAAACGCAGGCCGGGCGGGAAGCGGGCCGGTCAGCTTGCCCGCCAGTTCGTCCGCATGCGGTTCGACGATCTCCGCCACGTCGCGCACCAGAGCGGAAATGCGTTCGGCCTTGGCCGCGTACGCAGGATCATCCTGCAGATGATGCGCGTATTCGCGCACGGTGGCGCCACAGCCCGAGGCATTCGTGACGATGGCCTCTACGCGCCCGGCCTCGATGTCCGGCCACCAGGCATCGATGTTGGCGCGCATCTGGGCCAGCGCGGCGGACTGCTGGTCCAAATGAAATCGCACAGCGCCGCAACACCCGGACCTCGACGCGACCCGGGCCCGGATACCGATGGCGTCCAGCACCCTCCGCGTCGCGGCATCGATGGACGGCATCATGGAAGGCTGCACGCATCCGGCCAACATGAATACCTCCCGCGCATGCTCGCGGCGCGGCACGGGGCCCGGCGCGCGGCGCGGTGGTACCTTGGCGGCAAGCGCGGCGGGCAAGGCCGGACGCACGGCCTGCGCCATCCGCATCGCCACGCCGAACAACGGCGAAGTCAACGCCTTGCCGAGCACGGCGCGCTTGATCTTATCGCCGGGCTCGCGCTCCACCCGCTCGTCTACGAGGCGACGGCCGATGTCGATCAAGTGGCCATATTGCACGCCCGACGGGCAGGTGGTTTCACAATTGCGGCAGGTCAGGCATCGATCGAGGTGACGCTGCGTGCTTTCAGTCACCTCATTGCCTTCGAGCAGCTGCTTGATCAGGTAAATGCGGCCGCGCGGACTGTCCAGTTCATCGCCCAGCACCTGGTAGGTCGGGCAGGTAGCCGTGCAAAAGCCGCAATGTACACACTTGCGCAGGATGGCCTCGGCGCGCTTGCCGTCAGGCGTTTCCTTGATCGATTCCGTTAGCCGGGTTTGCATGGCGTCGCTCGTGTTTGAATCTTTAGAGATCGGGGTACATGCGGCCCGGATTGAACACGCCTTCGGGATCGAATTCGTTCTTGAGCCGGCGATGAATGGCCGCGATGGCGGGCGGGAGCGGATGAAAAACGCCTACCGCCCGTACTTCCTGGGCCGACGAAGCCCGGAAAAGCGTGGCATGCCCGCCGGCTCGCGTAGCTGCAGCGCGCACGGCATCCGCGGCAACCGGGCCAGCCAGCCAACGCTGCGCGCCGCCCCACTCGATCAGCGTCGCCCCCAGCCCCAATGCCGGTGCGGTGGACTTGACGGACAATCGCCATAGCGGCCGCCGCGACAAAAAAGGATGGGTGTGGTCGCGCAAAGAGCGCCACCAAGCCGCCGCCTGCGCTTCCGGGACGACGTCGCCGCCCATTTTTTTCATCGCGGCGGCGACGGCGGCGCCGGCTCCGGACAAACGCACGGTGAGGCGGCCGCGCCCGTCCGCATCCGTATCCCATGCGGTGGCGCTGATGGGAAGCGACTGGCGCCCCCAGGCATTCATCTGGCGCAGCGCTTCCTCTTCCCCCACGGAAAACCGCAGCGTCGTTTCGGCAGCAGGCTTGGGCATGACCTTCAAGGACACTTCGAGTATCACGCCCAGCGTGCCCAACGAACCAGTGATCAACCTCGTGACGTCGTACCCCGCCACATTCTTCATGACGGTACCCCCGAACCTCAACACCCGGCCCTGGGCATCGAGCATGCGCACGCCGAGCACAAAGTCGCGCACGCCTCCGGCCGCGATGCGGCGCGGCCCCGCCAGAGCCGTTGCCACGCAGCCCCCCAGCGTGGCGCCGCCGCCGAAATGCGGCGGCTCGAAAGCTAGCATCTGGCCCTGCTCGGCGAGCAGGGCCTCGACCTGGGTCAACGGCGTCCCGGCACGCGCGGTCAATACCAGTTCCGAGGGCTGATAGTCGATGACCCCGGCGTAAGGCGACATGTCGAGCACGGACTCATGGTCGACCGGCATGCCGTAGAACGATTTGCTGCCACCGCCGTGAATGTAGAGCGCCTTGCCGCCGGCGTTGGCGAGCAGAACGCGAGCGCGAAGATCGGACAACAGTACATCCATGGATGGAATCGTCTCCGGAACGGGCGCCGCGGTGCCGGCGCCCACGATCATCAAAAGCGGGGGATCTCTGGGAAGCGGACCATGCCGCGATGGACGTGGCGCTGACCATACTCATTGCACCGGGCCAAAGTGGGAATGGCTTTACCGGGGTTGAGCAGGCCGGCGGCATCAAACGCATGCTTGACGCCGAAAAAAACATCCAATTCTTCTCGCGCGAACTGAACACACATCTGGTTGATCTTCTCCGTGCCCACGCCATGTTCGCCGGTGATGGTGCCCCCGACCTCGACGCAAAGCTCGAGTATCTCCGCACCAAACCGCTCGGCCCGCTCCACCTGGTCCAGGTCGTTGGCGTCGAACAGGATGAGCGGATGCAGGTTGCCGTCGCCCGCATGGAAGACGTTGGCGCAGCGCAGGCCGTACCTGTGCTCCATCTCCGAGATGGCCGCCAGCACGCGGCTCAAGTGACGCCGGGGAATGGTCCCATCCATGCAGTAATAATCGGGAGAAATCCGGCCTGCTGCGGGAAAAGCATTCTTTCTTCCCGCCCAGAACAACAGCCGCTCGGCCTCGGACCGAGAAACCTGCAAGCGGGTCGCGCCACATCGTGCGAACAAGGTTTCGATGCGCGCAATCTCGTCTTCGACTTCCTCTTCCGTGCCATCGGACTCGCACAGCAGGATGGCGGCCGCGTCGAGATCGTAGCCGGCATGCACGAAGGGCTCGACCATGTGTATGGCCCGCTTGTCCATCATTTCCAGACCGGCGGGAATGATGCCCTCGGCGATCACGCTGGCCACGGCCTCGCCGGCCGCCTCGACCGTGGCGAAACTGGCCATCACGACCCGCGCCACGGCGGGTTTGGGAATGAGCTTGACGGTCACCTCGGTGACGATGCCCAGCATGCCCTCGGACCCAATGATGAGCGAGAGCAGGTCGAACCCGGGCGCATCGAACGCCTCCGAACCGAGTTCGAGTACCTCGCCGTCTATGGTCACCACGCGCACAGCCAGGACATTGTGCACGGTGAGGCCGTACTTCAGGCAATGCACGCCGCCCGAATTCTCAGCGACGTTGCCGCCTATGGTGCAGGCGATCTGGCTAGAGGGATCGGGCGCGTAATACAGGCCGTAAGGAGCCGCGGCTTCGGAAATGGCGAGATTGCGTACGCCGGGCTGGACGACGGCCTGGCGCGCATCAGGATCGATACGAACGATGCGATTGAACTTCGCCATGCCGAGCAGCACGCCTTCGGCATGCGGCATGGCGCCGCCGGACAGCCCCGTCCCCGCCCCACGCGCCACCACGGGCACGCCGAGCCGCTTGCACAGCCGCAGGATATCCCGGACCTGGCCTTCGGTTTCCGGCAAGACCACCACCATGGGCAGCTGGCGGTACAGGGACAAGCCATCGCATTCGTACGGACGCGTGTCCTCTTCCCGAAAAAGTATGCAGTGATGGGGAAGCACGTCGCGCAAGGCCTGAACTACCTCGGCTTGGCGCTTGGCTACGATCGGGTCCAACCCGACTTCTGTTGGGGCGTTCATGCACCTTCTCCAGTAACTTATGAAGATAGCGTGCACCCACCTCGGCCAAAAAGCGTAGAAACCCCAATGCTGCCGTCCTTCGTGGGAGCGGGAACCGGACGCCCGGCTTTCCCGTAAGCCCTCACACGATGGGGGGAGGCAAGACCTTGCCGGGGTTGAGGATGTTCAGCGGGTCGAAAACCCGCTTGATCTGGCGCATGAGGTCGAGCGCGTCCTCGCCGTGCTCTTCGCTCATAAACTGCATCTTGTGCAGGCCCACGCCATGCTCGCCGGTGCAGGTCCCGTCCATGCTGAGCGCCCGGTGTACGAGGCGCCGGTTGAGGGCCTCCGCTTCCAGCCATTCTGCCTCGCTGTCGGGATCCAGCAGCATTTGTACGTGGAAGTTGCCGTCGCCCACGTGCCCCACCATGCAGGTCGGGAAGCTGGCTTTGGCAAGGTCCTCGTTGGTTTCGCGGATGCAATCGGCGAGCCGCGATATGGGCACGCACACGTCGGTGCTGGAAGCCCGGGCGCCCGGCCGCAATTGCAGTGTCGCGAAATAGGCGTTGTGCCGCGCTGCCCAAAGGCGGTTCCGGTCTTCAGGATGCACGGCCCACTCGAAGTCCATGCCACCATGCTCCCTGGCAATCTCCTGCACCATCGTCGCCTGTTCTTCCACTCCCGAGGGACTGCCGTGGAACTCGAACAGCAGCAAAGGGGTCTCGCGCAAGGAGAGCTTGCTGTAGAGGTTAAGCGCACGCACGGTCGCCGTATCCAGCAACTCCACCCTGGCCACCGGGACGCCCATCTGGATGGTTTGGATGACGGCCGCGACGGCGGCGTCCACGCTGGGAAAATTGCAGACGGCCGCCGAGATCGCTTCGGGAATCGGATAAAGGCGCACCGTCACCTCGGTAATGATCCCCAGCGTCCCTTCGCTGCCGATGAACAGGCGGGTCAGGTCGTATCCAGCGGAAGACTTCTTCGCCCTGCGCGCGGTGCGTACGACCTTGCCCTGGGCCGTCACCACGGTCAGCGACAGGATATTCTCGCGCATCGTGCCGTAGCGGACGGCGTTGGTGCCGGAAGCGCGCGTGGCGGCCATGCCGCCGAACGATGCATCGGCACCGGGATCGATGGGAAAAAACAAGCCCGTGTCGCGAATCTCGTTGTTGAGCTGCTTGCGGGTCACGCCGGCTTGCACGGTGGCCGTCAAATCGTCGGGCTGCACGGACAGCACCCGGTTCATGCGCGACAGATCGAGCGTAATGCCGCCCTGCACGGGAAGCAGGTGCCCCTCGAGGGAGGATCCCGAGCCGTAGGCGATGATCGGCACCTGGTGCGCCGCGCAGGCAGTCACGGCCGCGACGACGTCCTCGGTGCTCTCCGCGAACACGACGGCATCCGGCGGCACGGCCGGAAACGGGGATTCGTCCCGACCGTGGTGCTCGCGCACGGACGGGTTCAGCGAAAGGCGCTCACCGAAGTGGGCGGCAAGCGCATCGAGGCAGGCCTGCGGCACGGGGCGGCGCAACGAGGTAGCTGAAGCGGGGGCGTTCATGACATTGCGGTTCAACAAGGGAATCCCCCGATTCTACGCCCAGCCGCCTTCGCCCTGTCCGCTCTGGCGCGCCGGCTGGAGACAGAAACCTTGGCCGGCACTGACTACAATGCCTACCGGGAACGCCGCCGCATGCGCGGCGCGTCGAAACCGATACACGGAGCATGCATGGGACATCGATTGAGCGTCATCGCCACGCGGACGGGCGACGACGGCACCACAGGACTGGCGACCGGCACGCGCGTCCCCAAAGACTCCCCGCGCATCGCGGCCATCGGTGACGTGGACGAGCTCAATAGCGCGTTGGGTTTGCTGGCGACGGAAGCGCTGCCGCCAGGCGTTGCCGCCGACGTGCTCGACATCCAGCACGACCTGTTCGACCTGGGGGGCGAACTGAGCATGCCGGGACAAGCGCTGCTGCGGCCGGAGCGCGTCGCGCACCTGGACCGGCTGCTTTCTGATTACAACGCGCGCCTCGAACCGCTGAAAGAGTTCGTGTTGCCCGGTGGCAGCCGGGCTGGTGCACTTGCCCATGTGGCGCGCACCATATGCCGCCGCGCCGAACGGAGCGTCGTCGCGCTCGACCGGTCGGAACCCGTCCAACCGGCGATACGTCAATACCTGAACCGGCTGTCCGATCTCTTGTTCGTGCTCGCCCGGCGCATCAACCAGGACGCAGGCGCCCCGGAAGTGCTTTGGCGCCCTGGGAGGACCGGCGGCAACTAGCGCGGGGCGGCCTTCGCCGCCCCGGCCTGCAAGCCTTACTTGCCGCTGGTGGTCGCTACCAGACGGCGAGCCTGCACTGCCTGGGCCAGGCGCTCAAGCACGCGCACTGAAGTCTCCCAATCGATGCAGCCGTCGGTAATGCTTTGACCATATACCAGCGGTTTGCCGGGAACGAGGTCCTGCCGGCCGGCCACCAGGTGACTTTCCACCATCACGCCGATGATGCGGCTATCGCCCGCCTCGACCTGGCTTGCCACGTTGTCGACCACCTGGGGCTGGTTCTCCGGCTTTTTCATGCTGTTGGCGTGGCTCGCGTCGATCATCACGCGCTGCGCCAGCCCGGCCTTGGCCATTTCCTGGGCCGCCGCCTCCACGCTCGCGGCATCGTAGTTGGGCGTCTTGCCGCCGCGCAAGATGACGTGGCAATCCTCATTGCCGTTGGTCGAGACGATGGCCGAGACGCCACCCTTCGTGACGGACAGGAAGTGGTGAGGCTGAGAAGCAGCCTTGATCGCGTCGACCGCGATGCGGACATTGCCGTCGGTGCCGTTCTTGAAGCCCACGGGGCACGACAGCCCGGAGGCAAGTTCGCGGTGCACCTGGCTCTCGGTGGTGCGGGCGCCGATGGCTCCCCAGGAAACGAGATCGGCGATGTATTGGGGCGTGATCATGTCCAGATATTCACACCCCGCAGGCACGCCGCGGGCGTTGATCTCCAGCAAGAGTTGGCGGGCGATGCGCAAGCCCTTGTTGATGTTGAAGCTGCCATCGAGGTCAGGATCGTTGATCAACCCTTTCCACCCCACGGTGGTACGCGGCTTTTCGAAGTACACCCGCATGATGATTTCCAGCTCGCCGGCGAAGCGGTCGCGCTCGGCCTTCAGGCGCGACGCGTATTCCAATGCGGCTTCGGTGTCGTGGATCGAGCAGGGCCCGATTACCACGACCAGCCTATCGTCCATGCCGTGCAGAATGCGGTGTACGGCTTGCCGGGCGTTGTAAACCGTGTCGGAAACCTCGGCGGTGCAAGGAAACTCGCGCATCAAATGCGAAGGCGGAGCAAGCTCTTTGATTTCTCGAATGCGCAAGTCGTCGGTGTTGTGCGACACGGTCCTCTCCTGGATTTCAATGATGTCTGTTTGGCATGTAAGTCGGTGCTTGCCCCTTGCTCCATCGTCCAGGCACAAAAAAAGCCGCCAGGACGCTGGCGGCTTTTTTGGGGCAGGAATTCGTTAGATACGACGCTTCCTTTCCTCCGCCAGCGGCTTCGGAAATCCAAAAAAGTAAAAGTAGTAGGAAGCGTAGTTCATGAAATATATCGTAGCAGGCATGAAAAGCCTGAGCAAGTGGCGGGTACTTTTAAAACCGGCGGCCGGCGATCGCGCGGACGCTTTTCCCAGGGAATTGCCACGGCCCGCCCTGTTGCATTCCGGCCACTGAGGCATCGCCGGGGTGTTCCCGGCCATGGGCTGCAGTCCTGTCGCGACATGGGCGGATAGCCTGTGCCCGCCCCGCCGTACGGTCCGGGGCTGGCGCCCACGGCATCCCGAAGCGGGCCGAAGGGCGCCGTCAGCCGAAAAACTCCAGCAGTAGCCCGTTGACCTCCTCGGCCTGCTCGAACTGCACCCAATGGCCGGCGTCGGCAACGACCCGCCACGTCCGTTCAGGCCGCCCCTGGACCCACATCGGCCCGACCCGATCGGGATAAGCGGTGACGTCGTGCTCGCCCCAAAGCAGAAGCATGGGCATGGAGAACTGGTCCAGCAGCGGGGTCATCGCGTTGCCCAGCGACAAAGCCTTGCTGCGGAAGCGCGTGGTTTCGCAGGCTTGGCGGTGCACGGCCATGGCGAGGGCGTCGATCCGGCGTTCGTCATGCAGCATGAGGGCGCGCAGATTGTGGCGCAAGTCATCGAGCAGCGCCTGCTCGCCAGACGCCCGGCGCCAGTTGACCATGGCGGTCTGCTGCCGTCGGGGCGTGCCGTGGCCCGCAGCGCCCAGCAATGCGAGCCGGTCGACGTGCCCCCGGTGCGCCGCCAGGCGCGCTGCGCACAGCCCGCCAAAGGAAAAGCCCGCTAGGTGGATCTCGGTATGCGCACCGACGAGTTGGTCCAACGTAGCGGCCGTGGTCGCAATGAGCTGGTCCCAATCGCCCGGCGGTGGCAACGTCCCCGACTCGCCGTAGGAAGGAAGATCGGGCAGCCATACGGTATATCGGCGCGCCAGCGCTTGGACGTTGCGGATCCAATGCCTCCAGCTGCCATGGCCGCCGTGCAGCAGCACCAGGGGCGGTCCCTCGCCCGCCGACCGCCAGCGCACGCGGGTGCCCGCATGCTCCACGTCGCGAACGGTGGTCCCGGCCTCCACGGCGGCGATGATCCGGGCGGCGGCGGCGATGTCGTCCGGACTGAAGGCAATCGACTGCATTTCGTTCATGGAAGCGAAGCTTAACCCGGCGCCGCCCATCGGGCACGCCGGAGCCATCGTCTAAACTAGCAATAAGCTCCTCTCTCTTTCGTCTTTTCCGCAACCCCGCATGTCTGAACCCGTCCGCTTATCCAAACGCATGTCCGAACTGGGGTTGTGTTCGCGCCGGGAGGCCGACGAATGGATCAGCCGCGGGTGGGTACGCGTGGACGGCGCCGTGGTCTCGGTATTGGGCAGCAAGGTACTGCCCCACCAGAAAATCAGCGTGGAACGCGCCGCATCTGCCGAACAGGCGCGGCGCGTCACCATACTCCTCAACAAACCCGTGGGCTATGTCAGCGGGCAGGCCGAGGACGGTTACCAGCCCGCAGTGGCACTGATCAAGGCCAGCACGCGTTGGAAAGGAGACCGGGTTCCCATCCGCTTCCAGGCTGCCCATTTGCGCAGCCTGGTACCTGCGGGGAGGCTGGACATCGACTCGGTCGGCTTGCTCGTCCTGACCCAGGACGGCCGCATTGCCAAGCACCTGATCGGCGAAGATTCCACTGTCGACAAAGAGTATCTCGTGCGGGTGCAGCACATGCATCCGGGGCGCCTGCCCGACAGCGCGCTGAAATTGCTCAATCACGGCCTCTCCCTCGACGGCAAACCGCTGCGGCCGGCGAAAGTGCGCTGGCAAAACGAAGATCAGCTGTCGTTCGTGCTCAGGGAAGGGAAAAAACGGCAGATCCGGCGCATGTGCGAACTGGTCGGCCTGAAGGTGGTGGGCTTGAAGCGCGTCCGCATCGGCGGCGTCGTGCTGGGCGACCTGCCGCCGGGGCAGTGGCGATACCTGCGGGCGGACGAACGTTTCTGACTGGCCTCCCCACGCGGGCGGCTTAGCCCGCGGCGCAGTTCGTCGCGCGCGTGCCGCTGGCCGCTGCCCGCACACTTGCTGCAATCGCATCGGCCAATTGCGCTACCACGCGCTGGTGTGCGGCCACGACGTCGGACACCTCTGCCCCTGAGGCTTGCTGTTCGAACCGACCAAGACAAACCTGCGCAGCGGTGGCCGCAGTCGGCTTGACAGACCATGCCGCCTCCGCCTGCACTGCCCCACCCAGGCGCGCATCGAGCCGTGAAAACTCGACGCTGATCCGATAATCAGGTTTGCCGGCGATGCCGCCGCGGGCCATGTCTACCGCGCGGAGCCGGCGTTGCAGTGCCGATGACAAGGCGTCCTGCATCTCGTCACCCAGCGAGGCCGACCATCGATGCTGCTCCAACATCTGCACCTGCGCGCCGTCTTGCCGCACGACGATCTGGCGCCTGCGCAGGCGTTCTGGCAACGCGACGGGCGTGAGCTCGATCACCATGTCGGGCGCCCCATCGCTCGCCGGGGCCGGCATCTCGCCCTGCAAGGTGTAGATGCGGGGAACGGGAGGCGTCGCGCATCCATACACCCCGCTCAAGCCGGCCACGGCCGCCATCGTCAGTACGATATGCTTCATCGGTCTTCCTTGGGTTTTCCTCGCAGCAGCGACTGCGGGTTCTCCTCCAGATAATCGGTCAGCTGCCGCAGCGAATTGGCCGTGCGCGTCAATTCTTGCAAGGCGCGGCGCAGGTCCTGCTGCAGCGGCGCATCGGCCGAGAATGTGCCCTCGGCAGCCCGCAGCGTCTTGCGGGCATCCTGCATGGCGGCAAGGATCTCGGGCGCAACCTGCCCGTCGAGTCGCTGCACTAGCTTGTCTGCCGATGCCACGGTCGCGCGCACTCCAGCCAGCGCGGCGGATAAGTCCTGACCGATGGTATCGAAGGGAACCTTGCCGATCTTGGCGACGATTTCGGCCAGCTTGCCCTGCAGTTCGTCGAACGTGCCTGGAACCGTCGGAAACTCCTGCAGGTCATGGTGACGCCCGGGCTTGGGCGGCGGGGCATCCTTGAAGAGGTCGATCGCCACGTACAACTGCCCCGTCAAGAGATTGCCGTTGCGCAGCTGTGCGCGCATGCCGCGCCGGACCAGGTCGTTCAGCAGCCGTGCCCGGGCTTCCTCGCTCAACGCCCCGGGATGGGCCAATTCGCCCACGCCCAAGCGCGACAGATACAAATCCACGACCACGGGCAGCCTGAAGGAGTTGGTTTCCCTGTGGAACTCGATGCCGATGGAACGGACTTCGCCGATCACCACCCCGCGGAAATCCACCGGCGCCCCGGGAGACAACCCGCGCACCGATTGGTCGAAATACATGACGAAACTGGTGGGTGGCCCGTCCTCGATCTTGAATGCCTCCTCCTGGTTGGCAGCAAGCTCGAACTCTGCATCGTTCTGCGCGAGCTCGCCCGGCGGAAGGTGGGGAGAATCGAGGAAAGACACGCCGCCGAGCAAGACGGAGACGATGGACTCCGTCTGCAGCTTGAGCCCGTCGGCATTGAGCTTCAGGTTGACGCCGCTCGAATGCCAGAACCGCGTGCTCGTGGTCACGAACGCGTCGTACGGGGATTTGACGAACACCCTGACCGTGACCCCTTTGCCGTCTTCATCCAGGTCGTAGGCGACCACTTGCCCCACGTTGACGCGCCTGAAGTACACCGGCGACCCGATGTCCAGCGAACCCAGGTCCTTGGCCCGCAGCACGAACTGCTTGCCGGGCGTATCGGCCGTGACGATGGGTGGGACCTCCAGCCCCACAAAGGACGTTGCGCGCACTTTGGAGCGCCCTGCATCGACCCCGATGTAGGCCCCCGAGAGCAAGGTGCCCAAGCCACTGACGCCGCTCGCGGCAATGCGGGGCTTGACCACCCAGAAGCGACTGTCTTCCACCGCAAAGCCGCTGGCATCGTCGGTCAGTTCCACTTCCACGATGACGTGCGAGTGGTCGTCGGCCAAATTGATCGCGGTCACGCGACCGATGTCGAGATCCTTGTAGCGGACCTTCGTCTTGCCGGCTTCGATGCCTTCGGCGGAACGAAAGCTGATCTCGATGGTAGGACCGCGTTCGAGCCAAGCGTCGAGCGCGAACGAAAGACCGGCCAATGCGGCGACGATGGGAACGATCCACACCAGAGACGGCAGCCAGCGGCGCCGCGAGCGGCGCATGGGCGCTTCCAGGCCGGAGGCCGGAGGAGTTTCAGGCTTTTCTGTCATGGGTGTCTATTGGGTCCCAAATGAGGCGGGGGTCGAAACTCATGGAGGCCAACATGGTGAGCACCACCACTGCACCGAAGGCGATCGCACCGGGCTCGGGCTTGACCGTGGCGAGCGGGCCTACCTGCACCAGCGCGGCCAGCAAGGCGACCACGAACACGTCCACCATGGACCAGCGGCCGACCAGCTCGACCAAAGCGTAGAGTTGAGTTCGCTCGAGGGGGCGCCAGGTGGAGCGAAACTGTGTGGTGGCGACCAGCATGAGCAGCACCACGAGCTTGAAGAGGGGAATGACGATGCTGGCGCAGAAGACGACGGCGGCGACGAAGTACGATCCATCCTCCCACAGGTAAAGCACGCCGCTCATGATGGTGTTCGATTGCGTGCCGAACAACGTTCCGGTAGTCATGACAGGCAGGAGGTTGGCCGGTAGGTAAAGCGCCATGGCTGCCAGGAGAAAAGCCCAAGTCCGCCTCAGGCTGTCAGGCTTGCGCCAATGCAGGGTCGCGCCACAACGCGTACACCGACTCCCCGCCCGGGAACGCGGGAAGACCGCAGTGCAGTGCTGGCACGCCATCACGCCCACCTGCGATGCCGTTCGCACGGGACTCACGAACCCTCCTCCACTGTACCGGCGCGCCCTGAAAGCTCGATCTTCTCGGCATACTCCCAGAAATCTGCCGGCTCGAAACCGACGATGATCGCAAGCAGCACGGTTAGCGCGCCGAATCCCCAGAGCGCAGGGCCGGGGATGAGCGTCGCCATCGCGGAAAGCTTCACCATCGCGGCGACGACGCCAAGCAGGAAGACCTCAATCATCCCCCAAGGACGCCCCAGGCGAATGAAGCGCACGATGGCATCGAAACCGGCCGGCACGCGCCCGGCAGTCAGCGGCCCCAGCAGGTACGCGAGCAAACTGAGCTCGAGCAGCGGGACGAGCATGGTCGTAACGAGCACGAGCATCGCGACCGACAACATTTCTTCGTGCGCCAACGCCCATACCGCGCCCCACACGGTGGCACGCGTCGAGACGCCTTGGATCTCCATCGTGACGATGGGAAAGGCATTGCAGATGACGTACACGATGAGCCCAGCCAGCACGATCGGGAACAGCGCGGCGAAGCGGGCATCGTTGTTGCGATACAGCTCGGCACCGCAACGACGACAATAGGCGCGTTCGCCCGGGGACAGGGCCGCCCGGGTATAAACGGCATCGCAGTGGGGGCACAGCTTGAGGGCCGTATTGGCGCAGGACAAAGATGGGTGGCGCATTGGATCAGACGACATCGGTACGAAGCAACCCCGCCGCTGAACGGCTCTCATGCGAACGCATCTGAGTAGGTGTGTCCGCATGATATAGCAGAACCTGTCACGTCACGTGACCATCCTTCGTATTGGGGAAAGACGTCTTGCCCCCAACAGCCGCTACGCTCCCGGCAAGGCCGACAGACGTGTTCCGGATCTCGGCCTGCGCACGGTCACACCGGAAACGGCGGCCCAAGGGCCGCCAAAGCGTTGGCGTCCTCTCTCTCTTTTTCGTGTACGGGGGTCAAGCCGCTCAAGCCGTGCCGCCCACCGTCAGCCCGTCTATGCGCAAGGTGGGCTGGCCCACCCCGACTGGCACGCTTTGCCCGTCCTTGCCGCAGGTGCCCACCCCGGAATCGAGGCGCATGTCATTGCCGATCATGCTGACCCGGTGCATCGCGTCGGGGCCGTTGCCGATCAGCGTGGCGCCTTTGACGGGGTGTGTGACCTTCCCGTCTTCGATCATGTAGGCCTCGGACGTCGAGAAGACGAACTTGCCGTTGGTGATGTCGACCTGTCCGCCCCCGAAGTTGACGGCGTACAGTCCGCGCTTGACCGAGCGCACGATCTCTTCGGGGTCTTTGTCGCCCGCGAGCATATAGGTGTTGGTCATGCGCGGCATCGGCAGGTGCGCGAAGGATTCCCGGCGCCCGTTGCCGGTGACGGCGGTTTTCATGAGCCGGGCATTCAGGGCATCCTGCATGTAGCCGCGCAAAATGCCATCCTCGATCAGCACGTTGCGCTGGGAGACGTTGCCTTCGTCATCGATGTTGAGCGAACCTCGGCGCCCGGGAAGAGTGCCGTCGTCCACCACGGTCACGCCCTTGGCGGCCACGCGTTCGCCGACGCGGCCCGAGAACACGCTGGACCCCTTGCGGTTGAAATCCCCTTCCAGCCCGTGCCCCACGGCTTCGTGCAGCAGGATGCCGGGCCACCCCGACCCGAGCACCACTGTCATTTCCCCGGCAGGGGCGGGCCGGGCCTCCAGGTTGACCAAGGCTTCGTGCACGGCACGCTCCACGTACTGCTCGAGCAGGTCGTCAGTAAAGTAGTCGAAGCCCGTTCGGCCCCCGCCCCCGCCGTGGCCGACTTCGCGGCGTCCATTCTGCTCGGCGATCACGGTCAGCGACAGGCGCACCAACGGCCGCACGTCGGCCGCCAGCCGACCGTCGCTGCCCGCCACCAATACCACATCGTATTCCGCGCCGAGGCCAGCCATTACTTGCACCACTCGCGGATCGCGCGCGCGGGCCATCCTCTCCACGCGTTCGAGCAGCCCGACCTTTTCCGGTGCCGAGAGCGATGCCAAGGGATCTTGGGGCAGGTACAGCGCCCGCCCTTCCGCCTGGCGATAACGGCTGGCCACCTTGGCCTTGCCCGCCCCCTGGCGCGCGATCGAGCGCACCGCCCGGGCGGACGACAGCAGCGCATCCTGGGACAGCGTGTCGGAATAGGCGAAGGCGGTTTTTTCTCCACTCAGCGCGCGCACGCCCACGCCCTGTTCGATGGAGAAGCTCCCCGTCTTGACGATCCCTTCTTCCAGGCTCCAGCCCTCGCTCCGGGTGTACTGGAAATACAGGTCCGCATAGTCGACCTTGTGCGCGAAGATCTCGGCGATGGCACGCGAAAGATCGACTTCGGTCAGCCCCCAAGGGTCGAGCAAGAGAGATTTGGCGATGGCGAGCGACTGGATGTGGGGTTCGACAAGTTGCATAGATGGCGGAGCAAATTCTTGGTGAAGCGGGCCTGGACCCAAACCTCTACAGTACACGATGCCGCAGCGCCGGCAGCGCAGAGCGCACGTCGGCGATGCGGGCACGATCGAGGGTGCCGTCGACGACGCCCGGGCCTTCGGGCAAGACAGCCTGTATCTCGCCCCAGGGATCGACCAGCATGGCGTGGCCCCAGGTACGACGACCATTGGGATGCGCGCCGCCCTGCGCGGGCGCCAGCACGTAGCATTGGTTCTCGATGGCGCGGGCGCGGAGCAGGGTCTCCCAATGGGCCTTGCCCGTGGTGTAGGTGAAGGCGGCCGGCACCAAAATCAAGTCCACTTCGCCCAATGCCCGGTAAAGCTCGGGAAAGCGCAGGTCGTAGCAGGTTGACAGCCCGACCCGCCCCCAGGGAGCGTCGAAACTGGCGGGAGCCGTGCCCGGCCGGATGCTCAGCGCTTCGTCGTAGGATTCCGTGCCGCGCCGGAAGTTGAACAAGTGGATTTTGTCGTAGCGCGCAAGCACCCGCCCGTCCGGCCCATACACGAAGGACGTGTTGTACACCCGGTCGGGGTCCGGGCATTCCAAGGGCAGAGTGCCGCCGGCCAGGTAGACTCCATGCCGGCGCGCCTGGTCTGCCAGGAACGCCTGGATCGGGCCGTTTCCTTCGCGCTCGCGTATCGCAACTTTCTCGCGATCGCTACGCCCCATGAAGCAGAAATATTCGGGCAGGGCGATGAGGTGGGCGCCCCGCTCCGCGGCCTGGGCGATCAGGACTTCCGCATCGGCGAGGTTGCGCTCCACGTCGGGCGTGGACACCATCTGGATGGCGGCAACGCGCACGGAGGACTCGGTCATGGGCAGCGGCTCCCGGCAGACTGGTGGCAGGACATGGGGCTATTGTCGCGCAGAACGCTAGGGCGTGGGATGCTCGACCCCGGGAAGGTGCGTCCCAGGGGAGGAGTCCGATCCCTGGGCCCTGGGCGGCTGCACTTTCGTGACCTGGGGATCGGTCCACGTTCCCGTGATTTCATACTGATAAGCCAGGACCTCCGACAGGGGGTTCTTGAGCAGCAGTTGGGCAAGGAACACGCTCAGGCCGACGGCCGGGTTCACGGCGAGGCCGTACAGCAGCGAGGCTGCCCCGGCGTCGAGCTTGGGCACGACCACCACATGGAGTTTCTGGATCTCACGCGCGAGATCCGTATCGCCGGCGATGACCACGATGGCATTGACCCCGTTCATCTTGAAATCGTCGGTATGCGCCACCCCATTGACGATCCGTGCATGGGCCCGGATCGTGTCGTAGGCGAACCCCTCGCTAAAGACATCCCGGAAGTCCAGCGTCACGCGCCGAGGCAGCGACTGCAGGGACAGCACGCCCAGCAGCTTGGCGATGCCGGGCTCCGCCTTGAGGAACTGCCCCTTGTCCAAAGACAGCTCCAGCGTCCCGGACAAACTTGGCAGGTCTAGCGCATAGGGCAGGCCGTTCCACGACACCTGGGCCGAGAGCGTGCCCGTTCCCCCCGCCATGGCGCCGCGTACGCCCATGCGATCCAGGAATGCGCCAGCGTCGTGGAGTTTGAGCACGGCATCCAGCGACATCGCGCGCTTGCCTTGCGATGCTCCTTCCGCCGCCACTTTCCAGACTCCGGTGCCGTCGAGCTCTGCGTCCGGGTTCGTGACGGTGAGCTTGCGCAGCCTCCATTCCCTGCCGCGGTCTGCGCGCTGAGCCAGCACTTCGAGCCGCCCGAGCCGTTTGCCGAATAATTCGAAGTGTTCCGCAACCAGGTCGATTTCCGGGACGTCCGCGTCTCCCGAGTCCGCCTCGACGGCAGTCGCGCTCCCCTCCTCTTCGGCCTCGGCGTCGACCATCAGCCTCGAGAGCCGGGCCGTGAGCCGGCTCGGCCCCGCACCCCCGCCCGTCTCCGCCCACGAGAGCCGCCCAGCCAATTGGGCCGATTCCACATCCACGCGCCAGCTCGTCCCCCCGGCGCCCTGCTGGCGCGTGGCGAAAAGATTCACCTGCCGAAGCTGGCGTCCATGGGCCCGCAATAGCGGCGTGGCAAGGCTGATGCGGTTGAGCGGTACATCGAGCGCGCGCTTGCCCGCCGCCTCCCCGGTCGCCAGGTCAGGCTTGAACTCTTCGACCAATTTGCGCAGGCCATCGACGTCCACCTCCGGCAGTTGCGCGCTCACGCTCAGCCCCGGCCCGTGGATGGTGGCCGCGCGGTGAATGCCCACGGCACCCCGCACCTCGCGGATCGCCCCCTGCGCATCGTGGTCGCGTTCGATATGGAGATTGACGGCCGGCCCGAGGCTGCCGGCGAACCAGTCGCTACGGGTCGCCCCCGCCGCGGCCGAACCGTTCCACTCCAGCCGGGACGGGCGCGCCTCCTGGGCCGTCTTGCCCAGGGGCGCCGGCAGGTCGATGGACATGCCGACGAGGTCGGACTCGACCAGCACCACAGGCGCCTTGTCCGGCTCGATGCGCACCGAGACTTTATAGGCGGTGCGCCCCGCAAGGCGCGCCATGCCTGGCGCCTTCCACCAGAAACTCAACGCCGTGGCCTCGGCCGTTCCTTCGGCCTGCAGCAGATCGGAGCCGTCGGGCTGGGGCCCGCCGGACAGTCGTATCGGCCCGCCCAGGGCGAGGCCGCGCACGTCGCGGAAGGCAATGCCACGATCATCGAACGCCACGGTGCCGGTCAGTCCCGAAAATGGAGGCACGGATGGCGCCAGGCTGAAGCCGTTGCCCGCCAGCCTGACCTCGCCCTTGACCTGGACCTCGTGCTCCCCTTGCGGCGCATCCTGCGCCAGCGGTATGCGCAGCGCAATCGGCACGACGAAACTGCCGCTTGCGGACGCCTCGTCCAGCACGCCGCCTATCATGCGGCCGACGGGCGACGACTTGACGAAAGTCAGGAATGCCGGCGCCGGGCCGCGCGTCTCGCCTGCGATCTCCAGCACGGCATTGCCGGTCAGGTCGGCGATGCCGGCGCGCGTGCGGCCCAGCGCAACCGTCGACGAGCGGTTCACGCGCACGCGGCCGGATCGGGCATCGACCGTCATCGAGACCCGGTCGAATACCAGATCGCCCGCCAGTTCTTCCAGGCGGGGCCACAGGTCGCCGTCGGCCAGCGGTGCGGGAAGGTAGTCGAGCGTCACGCCCGCGAATCGGCCAGCCACGCGGAATTCGCCCGTCGTATCGCCGCCGTACGGAAAACCGTCGAGGTCGCCGCGCAAGCGAACGTCTACGTCTTGCGCCTCACCGGCCACGAGGGCATGACGCAGCCAAGTCCGGATACTATCCCCGACGACGATGGGAATGTAGCGATGGACCTCCCGGACGTCGGCGCGCTCGAGCCTACCGCGCAGGTCGAGCGTTCCGGCGGGAGAACGCCCCTGGCTGCTCCAGTTTCCGCTGAAGCTGCCCCGCACCCCACCGTTCGCGAACTCCAGGCGTTCGACATCGACCGTCCAGGCATCGCCAGAGATCCGGCGCGCCGCAGCCCTGACGCGCAAGTCTTCCATGGGCAGGTCCGGTTCGGCGAACACGCCCGGGAAACGCAATACCGCATGCTTGGCGTCGATCTCGATGTGGCCTCCTTGCCTGTCGATTTCGAGCACCCCCTGCAGATTCGAGAACCCGGGGCGCTGGGGATGATGGCCGTCGTTGACCGCAGGCTCCGGTGCCGGCGCCAAAGAGAGTCCCGAAAAGCGTGCCGACGCCGACTCAAGAGAGGCTGCGGCCGGCGATCCCGCCCAAGTCAGCCGTAGCGCATCGATGCGGCCATCGGGCGTGAGCTCGGCGAGCCACGCGCGCGCGCCCTCTGCGAGCGGCACCCGATCTGCCAGGAATGCGGCCGAGGCCAGGTCGACGCCTGCCACGTCCAATTGCACCGCTGCCGGCGTCTCGCCACGCGCCGGGGCCCAGCGCCCCGCGAACCGCTCAGGATGCAACGCGCGCCCATCCTCGGCGCGCACGTCGAGCTGGGTCGCATCGAACTCATAACCTTCCTGTGTCGCCTTCAGCTCGACGGTGCCCTCCGCGCGCGCCAGCGCCAGCGGGGGCAGATCCGGCGCGAGCCTTGTGCGCAGCCCCGCAACTGCGACCCGGGCCGTCGCGCTGCGGATGCGGCCGCGCTCGTAGTCCAACCACGCGCGCAGCGTGCCGGTGCCGTCCTGCAGGCTGCCTGGCGCGTCGATCCAGGGTAGCCATTGCACGAGCTCCATGCGATCCATCACCGCGTAGACGGACCCTCGCCATCGATCCGGGTCCGCCGGGTCCAAGGTGAACCAGCCATGGACGAAATCGGCGCGCACATCCAGCGTCGACCCCATGTGTGGAGGCGGCGTCGCGCGCAACGCCGCGCGATGCCTGCGGCCGACATTTTGCAGCGTCAAGGCGATCTGCGAGATCTCCAACGTAGGCGCGCCGCGCAATGCATCGTCCCAACGCAGGACCGCATCCCGCACGGATACCTCGCGCTGGGCGAGCAGCCACGCGAGCCAATCGTGAGACCCGTCATCGGCATCCAGGTCGACGATGCGACCAGCCACCCAATACCGGCCCTGCTCGTCCCGCCGCGCGTCGAGCCGAGGTCGGTCGATCTCTAGCCGCAGCAGCCGCGGCTGCAACACCAACAGGCTGCGCCAAGACAAAATCGCGTATACCCGGGGCAGCTCCAGCACCGGCTCTCCTGCCCCATCGGCTATGCGCACGGCCGAAAGTTCGAAGCTTGGATTGAGCCCGAGCCATTCGGCCTCGACTTTGGCGATGGAAACCGGCGCACCGAGGGTGCGTCCAACCAGCCGCTCGATGCCCGGGCGATATTCGTCGATGGCAGGCAAGACTGCGTACCGCAGCATGACCAGCCCGATGACAAACAGAAAATAGACGGCCAGCACCAGCCAAAGCAGCGGCCGCAGGACGACGCGATAGAAATACGACAAATCGATGTGCACGAAGACGAGAGGCGGCGAAACGAGGGGGCGTTCCGTCGACGCAGCGACGACGGCGTGGATGGAAGAAAGGCTAAAGCTTATACCGGCAGGCTTGTCTTATGCTGGCTTCTGCACAAAACTTCTCAGTGGCGCACAATTGTTACGTAATGCCACATTTCCACGATGCCTGAAAACGCCCTCCTCGCCCCTGCACTCTCCTGGTCCGGCCACCTGCGCCGCCGCATCGACGCCCAGCCTGGCTTCGGCGAGTGGGTCGCCCAAGCAGCACGCGCCCCGGTGGATGCCGCCACGCTGGCCGCGTGGTTCGACGAACTCCGCGCAAGCCGCACCGGCCAGCCGGGGCCCGGACCCCTGGCAGTAGCCGATTGCCGCGCGGTGCTGCGCAAGCTGCGCGAGCGCGTCTTCTGCGTGATCATGGTGCGGGACTTGGCCGGCCTGGCACCGCTGGAAGAGGTGGTCGGCGCCATGACTCGCCTGGCCGACCTCGCCATTTCCGAGGCCTATCGCAGCGTCGCGGCGGAATTGGCCGAGGTACACGGCATCCCCCGCGAAGCCTCCTCCGGCCTGCCGCAGGAAATGCTCATTGTGGGCATGGGCAAGCTGGGCGGCGAAGAGCTCAATGTCTCCTCCGACATCGACCTCGTCATGCTCTACGGCGACGAAGGCGAAACCGACGGCCGCCGCCCGATCTCCCACCATGAGTTCTACGGCCGGCTCACGCGCCGGATGATGCCGGTGATATCGGAAATCGACGCCGACGGGCACGTATTCCGCACCGACCTGAGGCTGCGCCCGGACGGGGATGCGGGGCCGCTGGCGTGGAGCCTGGATGCCTTCGAAAACTACTTGATCTCCCAAGGCCGGGAATGGGAGCGCTACGCGTGGTTGAAGGCCAGGCGCATCGAGGCGCAGGCCTTCGAAGGAAGCAACCCCGCCGCGCAAGCCGTCCAGCTCGAGGCCTTGTGCCGTCCCTTCGTTTATCGCAAGTATTTCGACTTCGATGCACTGGCGGCGCTGCGAGCGCTGCGTGAGCGAATCCGGGAAGATTGGAACCGCCGTTCCTTTCACGGATCGGGCGAACAGGTCACCCAAGCCGACAACGTCAAGCTCGGCGAGGGGGGCATCCGCGAAATCGAGTTCGTGGTCCAGCTCTCGCAGCTGGTGCGCGGCGGACGCATCCCGACGCTGCGCGTGCGGGGCTTGCTGCCGGCGCTGCATGCCGAACGTGACGCTGGCTTGTTGTCGGCCGATGAGGCCGAACGCCTGGAAAACGCGTACCGATTCCTGCGGCGGGTGGAGCATGCCCTGCAGTATCGCGAGGACCAGCAAACCCACCTGCTGCCCCAGGATGCCGAACGACGGGCGGAACTGGCGCACGCGCTGGGTTACGCCGATGCTGCCTCGTTCGAGCGGGAGCTGAACGATCACCGCGAGTTCGTCGAAGCCACTTTCCGCGGGGTATTCGGGCAGAACGACATCTGCGCCGCCGGCGCCGGGGGTGCCGCCCGGGCGGTGGATCCCGAAGTGTCGCTGGTCGAACGCATACGAACCTGCCTGCCTGCCGACGCCGACGACCTATTGCCTAGGGCGGCCGCGCTGCTCAACAGCCCTAGGATCCGCAGCCTCCCGGACAATAGCCGGCGGCGCCTCGCAGCGCTGCTGCCGGCGGCCGTCGATGCGTGTGCAGGAACCAAGGCACCCGCGGCGGCGCTCGTGCGCATGTTTGGCCTGATCGAACACATCGCCCAGCGCAGCGCCTACATGGCGCTCCTTGCCGAGTATCCGGACACCTTGGCCCGGGTCGCACGCATCTTTGCGGCGAGCGACTGGGCCGCGGGTTATCTCACCCGGCACCCGCTGCTGCTGGATGAGTTGCTGGACTGGCGCACACTGCTCGCCCCCCCGGACTTGCCCGCCCTCGCCCGCAAGCTGAGCGACGACCTGGACGCCTGCGTCATCGACGGGACCGGGGAACCGGACATCGAACGCCAGATGAACGTCATGCGCGATGCGCAGCGCCAGTGGACGTTCCACCTTCTCGCCCAAGACCTCGAGGGCCAGCTCACGGTCGAGCGCCTCGGAGACTACCTCTCCATGGTGGCCGACATCATGCTGGAAGAAACGCTCAAGCGCGTCTGGTTCCGGCTCTCCAAAGACCAAGGCCGCACGCCCGCGCGCTTTGCCGTCATCGCGTACGGCAAGCACGGTGGCAAGGAACTCGGCTACGCCTCGGACCTTGATCTCGTCTTCCTATACGAAGACGAGCGCGAAGATGCGGGGGAAATCTACGCCCGGTTCGGCCAGCGCATTTTGTCCTGGCTGGGTTCCATGACGGCCTCCGGACGCCTGTATGAAGTCGACCTGCGCCTGAGGCCGGACGGCCAGGCCGGCCTGATGGTCGTCTCGACCGAAGCGTTCGAGCGCTACCAGAAGCAGCACGCGTGGCCGTGGGAGCATCAGGCCATTACGCGCGCGCGCTTTGCCGCAGGCGATCCTGCGGTCGGCCGGCAGTTCGAACGCATCCGGCGCGAGGTCCTACTGCTGCCCCGCGACGCCCGGCAATTGGCGGATGAAGTCATTGCGATGCGGCGCAAGATCAGCGAGGGGCATCCCAACCCGACTCCCGATTTCGACATCAAGCACGACCCAGGCGGCATGGTGGACATCGAGTTCATCACGCAATACCTGGTGCTGTTGCATGCCCGCAATCACGAGATCCTGCTCGAGAACCTGGGCAATATCGCGCTGCTGCGCCATGCCGGCGAGGCCGGGCTAATTCCGGTCGACCTGGCGCAACGCGTAGGAGATGCGTACCGAACCTTGCGGCGCGAACAGCACGCCCTGCGCCTGCAGGACATCGACAAGGCACGCGTGCCCCAGGCATCGCTCACGGAAGAGCGCGCCGCGGTATTCGCATTGTGGGAGCACGTGTTCGGCACACCCCGGCTGTCAGCCTAGCAAGCGCCCGGCGCGCCCCGTCCATCGCAGCATCGGCGACGGACGCCACCTGCTGCCGGGCGAGGCGGCCTGCCGTCGCAGCGCCGTGCCGTCCACGGCGCCTCCCGGCACGTAGGGCACGATGATCTTGAGGGGAGGCTCGGCGGCGCGCGAGGCCGGCGCGCACAAGGCAACGAACAAGGCAGCGCACGCCGGCAGGCGGCGGCCCCCGAAGAGCTGAATCATGGGCATCTCCTTCACTCACTGCGCCGTCGTCGCGACGCTTCGCCGCTCAAGTCTGAGTGGAGGTCCTCCCGTCCGCCATCGAGAAGAAATGACAGGGTGCCAAAAAAGCTCACGGCCCGCGCCCGGGGTGCCGGGGTTTCACCCGCCTCCCCGCCGCCTAGGGTTTCCCGCATGGATGAATTTCTAATTTTTCCCGTAATATGCAAAAAACTAAATAATTTTCGAGACAAATCACCGAAGAAACTCCTTGGAATTCCGCTATGACAAAAAGACCTGGACTCTCGTTCAGCCACGTCGGCATCTTCGTGACCGACATCGAACGGATGGCTGACTTCTATACGCAGGTGCTGGACTTCACCATCACGGACCGCGGCACGCTTGAGGGGCCCAATGGTCCGTTCGAATTGGTTTTCACCAGCCGGGACCCGGACGTACATCACCAGATCGTGTTGGTCGCCGGTCGGCCGGCGCATATCCCGTTCAACGTCATCAACCAGTTGTCCCTGATGGCCGATTCGCTGGAAACGCTCAAGGCCTATTACCGGCGCCTGCAGGAAGCGAACGTCGAGGAGCTGCTGCCGGTCACGCACGGCAATGCGTTGTCGGTGTATTGCCGCGATCCGGAAGGCAATCGCCTGGAGCTTTACATCGATACGCCGTGGTACGTATCCCAACCGATGCGCGTGCCCATGCCGATCGAGCTGCCCTCGGATGAGTTGATGGCGTGGGCCGAACGACACGCGCGCGGATTACCGGGCTTCCGCAGCCGCGAGGAGTGGCGCGCCGACATGGCGCGGCGCATGGGCGTGGATCGGACGACGGCATGAGCGAAGGGTCGTCCAGCCTCGGGCGCATGCTGGCCCTGCTCGACGCCTACACCCATGAACGGTATGCCTGGACCGTGGAAGACCTGGCCGCGCACTTTGGGTTTACGCCCTCGTCGACCTACCGTTACGTCAAGGAGCTCTGCCAGGCCGGCCTGCTCATCCGGCTCCCTCGCGGACGGTACGTCATCGGGGCTCGGATCGTGGAACTCGAAGCGCTCATCCGGGAGACGGATCCGGTCACCCGCGCGAGCCAGCCCATCCTGCGCGAACTGGCGCAAGAGACTGGCTGCCACGTGCTGCTATCCAACGTATATGGGGAACACCTGCTCAACGTGGCCCATGAACCCGGCGTCGAGCAGCTGGAGCTGACCTACCTGCGAGGCAAAAGCTTGCCTTGGTTCCGGGGCGCGCCGTCGCTTTCCGTGCTGGCGTTCTGGCCCCGGGCGCGGGTGCGCAGGTTGTTCGAGCAACTGCATCCCGATGCGGACGAACAGGCCTGGGACGCCATGTGGGCCAAACTGAAGGCCATCCGCAAGGCGGGCTACGTCATCAGCCGGGCGGGCCTGGATCCGGACGTCATCGGTTACGGCGTCCCGGTCATGCTCGAGGACGATGTGATTGGAACCATTTCCCTGGTCTGCTCCCAGCAGCGGGGCGAGTTCCTCAACGGTGCAGCCTTGGGAGCTGTACTGCAACAAAAAAGCCGAGAACTTTCGGGCCGCCTCCAGCAGGCGGATTAAGCGGCGCGCCGCGCTTCCCAGGCGCCGGCACACGTGACCAAACAAACGACAACCAGTAGGAGATATCCATGAGCACGAACAAGCACAGCCGGCGCGCCGCGCTGATCGCGATGGGACTGATGGCGGCTGCCCCGGCCGCATCGGCACTGGCCCAAGACAATTACCCCGCGCGTTCGATCAAACTGCTCGTCGGCTTTGCCGCGGGTGGCGGCAGCGACGTGGTGGCGCGGCTGGTAGGCAAGGCGCTCGGCGAGCGGCTCGGCCAACCGGTGATCGTGGAGAACCGCGCGGGAGACGGCGGCAACATCGCATCGGCGCAAGTGGCCAAGAGCGAACCCGATGGCTATACCCTCATCCTGATGACCAGCGGGCACGCCACCAACGCGGCCATGCGCAAGGACCTGCCCTTCGATCCCGTCAAGAGCTTCGACTGGGTATCGACGATCACCACGTATCCACTCGCGCTGTCGGTCGCTCCCTCCTCGCAGATCAAGTCCTTCGAGGACTTCGTCCAGCGGATCAAGACGGAGCGGGACCGCTACACCTACACCTCGGTCGGGGTGGGCACGGCCATGCACCTGGTCGGCGAATGGATCATGGCGGAAAGCGGCGGCAGTGCACTCCACGTGCCGTTCAAGGGAGGTGCCGGCCCCATGACGGAACTGCTGGCCGGCCGGGTAGACGTCATGATCGACACCATGACCAACACCGCCCCGCTGTTCAAGGGCAACCGGGTGCGGCTGCTGGCGACGACCGCGCCGCGCGGCGTCCAGGCGCTGCCCGGCGTGCCGAGCGTGGCCGATACCCTGCCTGCGGTAGTGTTCGAGTCGTGGCTGGGCATCGCCGCCCCGGCCGGCACGCCGGCCGGCGTCCTGGCCAAGCTGAACCGCGAACTGCGCGCCGTGCTCGAGACGCCCGCCGTCAAGCAGCAGCTCATCGACTGGGGCGGCTCGCCCAAGGCGTCCTCGCCCGAGGAGTTCCATGCCCGCGTCGAGAACGACATCCGGCGCCTGCGCGCGGTCGTGGTCCAGCGCAACATCCAGGCCGAATGACCGCTTAGCCCCAGAGCCAGCGCAACAGCCACAGGGTGGCCATCCCCGCCCCGATCATGGCGATCGTATTGCGGGTGGTCACCATCACGGCGACCGCGACCAGGGCGGCCGGCCCCCGCCAATCGAAAACGGGTGCCGCGCCCGCCGCCCACGGAAACAGGTCCGGCACGATCACGGCCGCCAGTGCGGCAGCCGGCGCGTAGCGCAACGCGCGGCGGACCCCGTCGGGCAGTTTCACGTGGTCGCCCAACAAGAGGAACCCAGCGCGGGTGACCACGGTACAAAGCGTCAGGGCCGCGATGGCCAGCCACACATAGACGGAGTCGGAAACCGGCGGCAGGATCGAAGGGCTCATGTGTTGTCTCCTTCGCCGCGCCTGCCCTCCAGCGCCTTTTCTGCCAGCATGCCGGCAGAAACCCCGGCAACGACGGCCAGCACCAAGCCCAGCCGCAACGGCAGCAGCTGCCCCGCCCAGCCCACCAGCCCTGCCGCCGCGACGGCGGCCAGCACCGGCCTGCTCGCTACCATGGGAACGACGATGGCGATCAACGCCAATACCGCCGCGAACTCCAGGGACCAGGCCTGGGGCACGATGCCGCCTAGCAAAATACCGGCGATCGAGCACACCTGCCAGGTGACCCAATTGCCCGCCGCAGCCCCCAGGAAGAACCAGATCTGGCGGGGCGTCCCTTTCTCGGGTGCGTCCGCGTAGCGCGGCATGAACAGGACGAAGCCGATGTCGCTCGTCAGGTAGCCGAGGGCAAGGCGCCGCACGCGCGAGAACCGCCGGAAATACGGGTGCAGCGCAGCCGCAAAGATCACGAAGCGCAGGTTCACCACGCAGCCGGCGGCGAAAATCAACCACACCGGCGCGCCTGCGACGATCAGCGGCAAGGCGGCCAGCTGGGCCGAACCGGCATACACCAGCAGCGTCATGGCGAGCGCCAGGGTCTGGCTGAGGCCGACCTTGACCATGGCCACCCCGCTCACCATGCCCCAGACCCCGATGGCGATGGTGGTCGGGGCCAAGGCCTTGACCCCGGACAGAAAGGCGGCGCGACGCAACCTGCTCTGCGAGCCTGCGGGTACCGCGGTGGGTGGGGTGCTGGACATGAAACGCTAGGCTGCGGAAGCAGAAAACAGGCCGGAAGGAGTAAAGTTACGGTTCAGCACTATTGTAAGTGACAGCCCCGAATCTCCCTGGTCCCCGGGAAGGGTTGCCGGGCCCTCCGCACGCCGCCCGCAGCTGGATCCAGTCGTAGATTGGTACAATATCTGGTTCATTTCGGAGATCTCAACCATGTCGATGTCAGACCGCGACGGCTTCATCTGGTACGACGGCAAGCTCGTGCCCTGGCGTGAAGCCAACACCCATGTGCTCACACACTCCCTGCACTACGGGTTGGCGGTATTCGAGGGTGTGCGCGCGTACAAGACCGACCTCGGAACATCGATTTTCCGGCTCAAGGAACATACCGATCGCCTGTTCAATTCCGCCCACATCTATCAGATGCAGATCCCGTACAGCCGGGAAGCGCTGATGGAAGCGCAGAAGGAAGTGGTGCGCGCCAACAAGCTGGAATCCTGCTACCTGCGCCCCATCGCCTTCTACGGTTCGGAGAAGATGGGCGTCTCGCCCAAGGGCGCCAAGGTGCACGTGGCCGTCGCCGCCTGGGAATGGGGCGCCTACCTCGGCGCCGAGGCGCTGCAAAAGGGCATCCGGGTCAAGACCTCGTCCTACGCGCGCCACCACGTGAACGTCACGATGCCGCGCGCCAAGCTGGCCTCGACCTACGCTAACTCCATCCTGGCCAACCTCGAGGCCACGGAAGAAGGCTACGACGAAGCGCTGCTGCTCGATACCGAAGGCTTCGTGGCCGAAGGTTCGGGCGAGAACATCTTCATCGTGAAAGACGGCGTCCTGATCGAGCCGGAAATCGCCTCTGCGCTGACCGGCATCACCCGCTCGACGATCCACAGCCTCGCGGCAGACCTCGGCATCCCCGTGGTGACCAAGCGCCTGACCCGCGACGATGTCTACATCGCCGACGAAGCGTTCTTCACCGGAACCGCCGCGGAAGTCACGCCCATCCGCGAACTCGATCGACGCACGATCGGCGCCGGCCAATGCGGTCCGATCACTGCCCGTTTGCAGCAGGCCTTCTTCGACTTGGTGGCCGGCCGCAATCCCAAGTACAGCCACTGGCTCACCCATGTCTGAGCAGGAAACGCCATGACCACCGAAGCAGTCAACGACATCACCGAAGTCGATGCCGCCGAGCTTCCGCTTTCGTGCCCCAGACCGAACGCTCCCTTGTGGAACATGCACCCGAGGGTGTTTCTCGACATCGCAACCACGGGGCACGCCAAGTGCCCCTACTGCGGTGCCGAGTACCGCCTGAAAGGAGAACCTCCCAAGCATTGACGGCCTGCCCGAGGATGCCGCCCGGCCCGGCCGGCGCCGATGCATCCTCGCAGGCCGCCCCCCGTGTCCGGCTCCGAGCGGTTCCGTTGCGAGCCAGCGCGACGGAGCCGGCGCGACGCCGGGAAGCCGGGTCCCCCCGGAGAGCGGCCGGGGCGGGCCGCGCCCAGGCATGGCCCGCTTAGTATTGCTTTACCCACAGGACACACCCCGTGCAGCACAACGACTACATCCTGACGCTCTCCTGCCCCGATACGACCGGCATCGTCTACCACGTGTCGGGATTCTTGTTCGAGCGCGGCTGCAACATCCTGGACTCCCAGCAGTTTGGGGACGTCGCCACCAAGCTGTTCTTCCTGCGCGTGCACTTCACCGTGCCCGAGGGCGTGGACCTCGAAACGGTGCGCAAGGAATTCTCGCCCTTGGCCGAACGCTTCTCGATGCAATGGCAGATACGCGACCCGCACAAGCGGGCGCGGGTGCTGCTGATGGTCAGCAAGCACGGCCATTGCCTGAACGACCTGCTGTTCCGCGCCAAGAGCGGCCAGTTGCCGATCGATATCCCGGCAGTGGTGTCGAACCACCCCGACTTCGCGCTCCTGTCCGCCTCGTACGGCGTGCCGTTCTATCACTTGCCCGTCACGCCCGGGGCAAAGGAACAGCAGGAGCGCCAAGTGCTGCAGATCGTGGAGCGGGAGAACATCGACCTGGTCGTGCTGGCGCGTTACATGCAGATCCTGTCGCCGGAAATGTGCCGTGCCCTGGCCGGGCGGGCCATCAACATCCACCACAGTTTCCTGCCCAGTTTCAAAGGCGCGCGGCCGTATTACCAAGCGCATGAGCGTGGCGTGAAGCTGATCGGCGCCACCGCCCACTACGTGACGCCCGACCTCGACGAAGGTCCCATCATCGAACAGGACATTGCGCGGGTAGACCACAGCATGTCGCCCGAAGCCTTGACGCAGGTAGGCCGAGACGTGGAGTGCCTGGTCCTGGCGCGTGCCGTGCGCTGGCACGTCGAACATCGGATTCTATTGAACGGCCACAAGACCATCGTATTCGCATAATGGTGCTCAAGTCCCGCGGCGCTCTGCTTTTTGCCACCTCGGAAGAAGCTGAACAGGCGTTCTACGAAGCCCTGGAACAGGGCGACCTCGGCCAGCTGATGGCGGTATGGGCCGAGGACGAGGACGTCGTTTGCATTCATCCTGGCGGTCCGCGGCTGATCGGTCACGAGGCCGTACAGGAATCCTGGCGCGAAATCCTGGGCAATTCTCCGCTGTCCATCCGGCCCACGCGCATCCATGCCGTCCAGAGCATGATGAGTTCGGTCCATACGGTAGTCGAACAGGTCATGGTGGACACGGCTCAGGGCAAGCAGGTCGTCAACTGCTATGCAACCAATGTCTTCCACAAAGGTCCCACCGGCTGGCGCATGGTTCTGCACCATTCGTCGCAAGCCCCTGCCGATCTCGGCACCGCCGAGATGCAGGATGTCCCGGACCTATTGCATTGAGTTGCCGCCCGCCGAACACAACGCATGCCCGCTTACCTGGATACGACTCCCTGCCCCACTCCCGCATGGTTGCCTGAAGGACATAGCCAGACCATTTTCGCGTCGCGCTTTTCCTCGCACCATCACACCTCCTTCACGCGCGAGCGCGTCGATACACCAGACGGCGACTTCATCGACTTTGACTGGACGGCCCCGGGCCTGGCACCGGGAGCCCCCCTGGGCCCGGAGACTTTCGCCCAGCTGGCCGCCTCGGCCAACACGCCTGCGGCGTCCTCCAACGGGCTGATTCTTTTCCACGGGCTCGAGGGCAGCAGCGCGAGCCACTACGCGCAGGCGATCTCGCAGTATTTCCGCGCCCGCGGCTGGACGGTGGTCGTGCCGCACTTCCGGGGTTGCTCCGGCGAACCGAACCGCCTGCCCCGCGCCTACCACTCGGGTGATTCGGCGGACATCGCATTCATGCTGAACACCGCCCGCCAGCGCCTGCCTGGCCTGCGCTGGCATGCCGTCGGCGTCTCGCTCGGCGGCAACGCACTGCTCAAGTACCTGGGAGAGGCCGGTTCGTCGGCGGGATGGCTGGCGGCCGCCGCGGGCGTGTCGGCACCGCTGGACCTGATGGCCGGCGGCCGGGCACTGGGTACGGGCTGGATCAACCGGCACGTCTACACCCACATGTTCCTGCGCACCCTGAAGGCCAAGGCGCTCCAGAAAGCGCAGCGCTTTCCGGGCACCATAGACGTCATCCGCGTGGCCAACGCCCGCGACCTCTACGAATTCGACGACGCCTACACCGCGCCGGCCCATGGTTTCCGCGACGTCAATGACTATTGGACGCAGGCCTCGAGCAAGCCGCTGTTGATCGACATCGCCGTGCCGACCTTGGTCCTGAATGCACGCAACGATCCGTTCCTGCCGGCCCGCTATCTTCCCGACGCATCCCAGGCGTCGAACTATGTCGTGCTGCACCAGCCGGAGCAAGGCGGCCACGCCGGCTTTCCGACCGGACGCTTCCCGACCAACCTGAACTGGCTGCCGCAAAGGCTGGCGGACTTCTTCCGGTCCGGCCGCTGAGGCTCTCGTCCGAAGACTGACAATCCAGCCGTTTTCCCCGACAATGCGGAAAACGGCTTGTCCCGCTTCACACCCATAGCCTTTACTCTTCGGACGGACGCACCCATGACTACAACGCATACGGCTTCCGACGGACGCACCCAGACCACCGGAGGCCGGCTCCTCGTCGATGCGCTCACCGCCCACGGCGTAGACCGCGTCTTCTGCGTACCCGGCGAAAGCTATCTCGAAGTCCTGGACGCCCTGCATGCGCACGCGCGCATACAAGTGGTCGTGGCCAAGCACGAGGGCGCAGCCGCCAACATGGCCGAAGCCGACGGCAAGCTCACCGGCCGGCCCGGCATCTGCTTCGTCACCCGGGGCCCAGGTGCCACGCACGCGAGCATAGGCGTACACATCGCCCAACAGGATTCCACGCCCCTGCTGCTCTTCGTCGGCCAGGTCCCGCGGCGTCAGTTGGGGCGGGAGGCCTTCCAGGAAGTGGACTATCAATCCATGTTCGGCGGCATGGCCAAATGGGTCGTAAGCGTGGAAGATCCCGCACGGATACCCGAATTCGTCGCGCGCGCGTTCGCCTGCGCCATGTCGGGACGGCCCGGCCCCGTCGTGATCGCCCTGCCCGAAGACGTACTCAGCGCTTCCTGCCCGGCGGTCCCGACGCCCCTGGGCGCGCCTGTTTCGTGTGCGCCCGACGCCGGCGCGGCGCTACGCCTGCAGGCCATGCTTGCGTCGGCGCAAAAGCCGCTGGTCATTGCCGGCGGCCCGAACTGGAGCGAACGCGCGGCCGCCGATTTCGCCGCCTTCGTCCAGGCCTGGAATCTCCCCGTGGCCTGCGCGTTCCGCCGGCAGGACGTATTCGACAACCGGCTGCCCCAATACGTCGGGCACTTGAGCCTCGGCGTGAATCCGGAGCTCGCCGCGCTCGTCAAGAATGCCGACCTCGTCTTGGCGATCGGCACGCGCCTGGGCGAAATCGCCACCAACGGCTACACGCTGCTGGAGCCCCCGCGCCCCGCCCAGAAGCTGGTGCACCTGCATGCCGACGCGGCCGAGCTGCGAAGGGTGTACCAGGCGGACCTGGCGATCCAAAGCGGCATCGAGGCAGGTACCGCGATGCTGCGCTGCCTCACTCCACCCGCCGACCGGCCGTGGGACGAGTGGACCCGGCAGGCGGGGGCGATGCACGCGCGCTTCAGCACGCTGCCTGAGCCGCACCCCGAGTCGCTCGGCATCGACTTGGCCAAGGTCGTCGCGTATCTGGACCGGCAGCTTCCGGACGATGCCATCCTCGCCAACGGCGCAGGCAACTACACGGTATGGCTGCACCGCTTCTATCGCTATCGGCAGCCGCGCACGGAGCTGGCGCCCACCTGCGGCGCCATGGGCTACGGCCTGCCCGCGGCGGTGGCGGCCAAGCTGCGGCACCCGGATCGCACTGTGGTCTGCATGTCAGGCGACGGCTGCTTCCTGATGTATCCGCAGGAGCTCGCCACTGCGCTGCAGTTCGGGGCAGCCGTCGTGGTCATCGTGGTCAACAACGGCATGTACGGCACGATACGCATGCACCAGGAAAAACGTTTCCCGGGCCGTGTCAGCGCCACCAACCTGCAGAATCCTGACTTCGTCGCCCTCGCGCAATCGTTCGGCGCCTACGCGGAACGGGTGGAGAGCGCCGAGGCCTTCCCCGGCGCCTTCGAGCGGGCATGCGCCGCAGGCCGGCCCGCGCTGCTCGAATTGCGCACCGACCCGCGGCAGATCACGCCGCAGGGATGGCTGGACAGCCATGGATGAAGATGTCCTGGCAGCGATGGCGCGCTGGCCAAACGTGCCGGACGCCTATGGCTGGCTTTCGCTCGACGCCCGCGGCCGCTGGCGCCTCCACCCCGATGGCGACGCGCTGGCGGGCGGCCCCGGCGTGTCGATCTCCAACCCGGGCATCCTCGCTTTCATTTCACGCAATTACGCCCACGACGACCTGGGCCGCTGGTTCTTCCAAAACGGGCCACAGCGGGTTTTCGTGAGATTGGACGCGGCGCCTCTCATCCTGCGCCAGGCAGACGAAACGGGCACCCTGGCCACCCACACCGGCTTGCCCGTGACCAAGGTAGAACGCTGGGCGCTCGATACCGAAGGCAAGCTGTACGCAGTCACCGAACACGGCCCGGGCATGGTCGAGGACCGCTACCTGCTCGGCGTGCTGGCGCTGATGCGCACGCCATCCGGGCTGCCGCTCCTCGAAGACGGCCCCGAGTGGCTGGCCGAGCCCAACCTCATCGCCGCGACGGCCGCGTCCCCCCTCGATGTGATCTACCCGCCCGTCTTCGCGGCGGCCTCGCCTCTCCTGCCGCTGCGCGACCCCGCCAGCGTCGCCCTGGGCTACGTCGAACGACCGGCGCCGCCGGGTTGAACCGCGCATCCCGGGCGCAAATGCCGGCGCTTGCCGGTCAGCTCTGGAAACGCTTGAGCAGCTCGCGCTCTTCCCTTAGCTGCCGCTGCAGGTCGCGCACCTTGGCATCGATCTGCGACTGCTCGTAGAAATCCCTGGATGCAGAGCGCGCCTGCTGCAACAACTCCACCGCTGCCGGCAGCGCGCCCGTCATCGCGTAGTACTCGGCCATGCTCCGCCGCTCATTCACGACGTTGCCCAACTGCGAATAACTAAAGGCCGCCATCTGGTGGAACCGGGGCTCGTCTCCCCACTTGAGCATTTGCTCTTTGAGGAATTCGACAGCCTCCTGGTTGCGGCCTGCGCGCTGCAGGGACTCGGCCAGTGCCATGGCTACCCCGCGCTGCCCCGGCCAGCGCGCATAAGCGCTGCGCGCGAGCTCCACCGCCCGCGCGGCATCGTTGCGCGCCAATGCAATCTCAATGGCCAAGCGTTCCAGCATGAAGTGGCTGCGCGCGCCGGAGGTGGCGCCGAGATACGCCTCCTGGGCCTTGTCGAATTCGCGCAGGCGCATCCAGCCCAGCGCCGCGCCGTAGTAGGCCGCGGAGCGCTCGATGCCATCGGTCTCGGCGATGCGGCTTTCGAAATAGCGCACGGTGTCGCGTACGTCCTGGCTGCTGGCCGCCTGCATGATGCGCATCTTGGCGCGCACGAAATAAAAGGCGGACGAGCTCGGACGATCGTTCACGACGGCCCCGCGCGCACGGTTTTGCATGTCGGACATCCGCTCGATGGACAACGGGTGCGTGCGGGTAAAAGCCTGGCCCGTGCTTTCGTTGAGCCCTGAAGCTTGCATCAGGCGCCCGAAGAACGAGGCCATGCCGTTGACGTTGAAGCCTGCCCGTTCGAGCATTTGGAAGCCCGTGCGGTCTGCCTCGCGCTCGGCCTCGCGCGAGAAACCCAGCTGGGAATTGATGGCAGCCGCCTGGCCGAATGCCAAGGCCGCTTCCGGCACCTGCGAATTGCCGCGCGAGGCGACCAGCGCGGCGAGCAAGGCCGCGACCATGATGAGGCTATCCTGCTTCTGCTGGACGAGGCCGCGCGCGATGTGCCGTTGCACCACGTGGCCGATTTCGTGCGCCAGCACGCCGGCCAACTCCGACTCGTTGCGCGCCGCGACGACCAACCCGGTGTGCACGCCTATGTAGCCGCCCGGCATCGCAAATGCGTTGATCGAAGGATCGCGCACGCCGAACACGCGGATCGTAGGCGTGCCTGCGGGCGCCTGCGCGGACAGTTGCTGCGCGATGTCCGTCAGGTACTGCGTGACGTCAGGATCGTCGATGAAGGCCGGGTCGCGCAATGCCTCTTTGATGATGGCATCGCCCAGGCGCTGCTCCAGCCTCGGGGAAAGCTCGGTCGCCGAGGAATCGCCCAAATCCGGCAGGCCGACCGGCTGCGCGGGAGCGAGCGCAGGCGCCGCGGCCGACAGCAGGGCCGGCAGCAACAGGGCCGCGGCCTTGCGGCGCAGCGACGCGGAAAGGTGGCGATTCGGCATACCGGTATGATAGCCAGCTTGGGCGGCGGGTTCCCGCTCCCACGGCACAATGTGAAAAATATACCAACCGCCCTGCGCGGCCGCCGCGGCAGGGCAAGGTTTACAGGATACGCCATGCGCTACGGCACCTTGATCACACCGCAGGCGCTGCATGCCCTGCAGCAATCCCAGTCCGACGTGCTGGTCTGCGACTGCAGCTTCGACCTGGCCGACCCTGCCGCGGGCGAGCGCAACTACAAGGTCGCGCACATTCCGGGCGCCGTGTACGTGCACCTGGATCGGGACCTAAGCGGCGCCAAGACCGGTTCGAACGGGCGCCATCCCCTGCCCCGGCGCGAGGACTTCGCGGCGCTGATGACGCGCCTGGGCGCGCGCGACAATACCCAGGTCGTGGCCTACGATGACGCAGGCGGCGCAATGGCGGCCCGCCTTTGGTGGCTGCTGCGTTGGGCCGGACATGAGGCCAGCGCCGTGCTCGACGGCGGGCTCGCGGCTTGGCGCGACGCGGAGCTGCCCCTAGACGCCACGCCGCCCGCCGCACGGCGGCCGGGCGCCTTCACGCTGCGCGCGCCGCTCGTGAAAACCGTGGCATACGAAGACATGCTCGCCAATCTCGCATCGCGCGATCCGCGCCCGGTGATAGACGCCCGATCTCCCGATCGCTTCCGCGGCGAAAACGAAACCCTCGACCCCATGGGCGGACACATACCCGGCGCGATCAACCGTTTCTTCCGCGACAACCTGCAACCAGACGGCCGCTTCAAGAGCGCGGCGCAGCTGCGGGCCGAGTTCAGCGCGCTGCTTGGAAACACCCCGGCCGAACGCGCCATCAGCCAGTGCGGCTCGGGCGTGACGGCCTGCCACAACCTGCTTGGCATGGAAGTGGCTGGCCTGGCGGGTGCCGCGCTGTATCCGGGATCGTGGAGCGAATGGTGCAGCCGGCCCGACTCGCCCGTCGCAACCGGAGAATGACCATGGCCCAGTCCCCCCTGACCCATTTCGACGCGGCCGGACAGGCCCACATGGTGGATGTCGGCGCCAAGCCTGCAACGGCCCGCGTGGCCATCGCAGGCGGCACCATATCCATGCAACCCACTACGCTCGCCTTGATCCGCGACGGCAGCGCCAAGAAGGGCGATGTCCTGGGCATCGCGCGCATCGCGGCCATCATGGCGGCCAAGAAAACCTCGGACCTGATCCCGCTGTGCCACCCCATTCCGCTGACCCACGTCGCGTGCGACTTCGAACTCGACGAAGCCGCGCATGCCGTGCATTGCACCGTGCGGGCTGAAACCGTGGGCGGCACCGGCGTAGAAATGGAAGCCCTCACCGCCGTGCAGGTGGCCCTGCTGACCATCTACGACATGTGCAAGGCGGCCGACCGCGGCATGGTGATGGGCAACGTGCGGCTGTTGGAGAAGCGCGGCGGGAAGTCCGGGACGTGGGTCCGGGAAGAACCTGCCCGCCCCGTGGCAGGTTGAGGCGGGAAAGCCGGCGCCGGCCACCAGGGCGCGCACACCTTCTTTATAGGCTCGCCCAGGCCCGCTCGCGCATGCCGGCGGGCGTCGCGGCGCTGTAAACGCCACGCGCGATGGCGCGCGCCAGCACGTCTGCGGCCAGCGCGCCCAGGCGACATACGATGAAAGGCCGGGGGTCGACCGGACCGTCCATCGCAGGCGCCTCGCGCCGGGCAGTGGAAATCGCGAACACGGTGTCGCCGTCGAACGGGGCGTGGATGGGGCGGATGGCCCGCGCCATGCCGTCTTGGGCCATGGTCGCCACCCGCTGCAACTCATCCGGCGCCAGGGCGACATCGGTCGCGATGCAGGCGATGGTGGTATTGCCCAGAGGCCGGGGGTCGAGCTTGGCCCATTCCCAGTTCTCGCCCTCGGCGCGCGCGTCAGCCGGCCCCAATCCGCCGAACTCCTCGCCAATCTCGAATGCGCCGGCCCAAAAACGCTTGCCGCCGGGCGCCACCACGGAGCCGAAACTGTTGCAGGCGACGATGGCCCCCACGGTCATGCCGTCATGGGTGACGTAGGACGCCGAGCCCAGCCCGCCCTTGAGCGCACCCGCCGCCGCCCCGAAACCCGCGCCACAGGTTCCCAGCGGGAAGTGCTTGTCCGCATGAGTGGCCGCCCGTAGCGCGAGTTCCCGGTACGGGGGTGTCTCGCCCCAGCGCTTGTCCCCGCCGTTGGCCAAGTCGTAAAGCACCGCGGTCGGCACGATGGGCGATGGCGGAACGCCTGGCTGGCGCAACAGCGTAAAGCCACGGTCCCGCGCCCCCAACCAAGCGGCCACGCCGTCTCCGGCGGCCAGTCCGTACACCGATCCGCCCGACAGGACCACTGCGTCGACAGAGCGGACGAGGCAGGATGCACCGAGCGCGTCGGTGTCCCGCGTCCCCGGCCCGCCTCCCCTGACATCGACGGCCGCGGCAACCCGGTCGTCAGGAAGAATGACTGTCACGCCGGTGCAGGCCTGCGCATCATCGGCCTGCCCGACGCGCAATCCTTCGACGTCCGTGATGAGGTTGAGCGGGCCCGGGTGCCCGCGCGATGCGGCGTGTCGTTCCATGCTGGAGTCCGTGAGGGTGGATGGCGAGCCCATTGTAGGCCGCGCCTTCATGGCGCACCCGGCGCACCCCCGACCAGGGGGGCTTTTCGCAGCTCGCCGCGCCGCCCCGCTAATGCAGCTTGACGCGAGGCTGTGAGCGACGGCTCAGCGCCCGGCTCAGGGAACGCACGGTCGCGCCCCACAGGCCCAGCACTGCCGCGTAGTGAGACCAGTGGGTGACGGCGTACATCAGCCGGGCCATCCACCCCTCGACCAAGAGCTTGCGGCCAGTGAGGCTGCCCATCAGGCTGCCCACGCCTTCGCCGTGCCCGATCGAGACGAGCGACCCGAAATCCCGGAAACGGAAAGGCTGCGCCGGCGGCACTTCCCCACGCATGCGGGCCGACAGGAGCGGGACCAGATAGGAGGCCTGCTGGTGCGCGGCCTGGGCCCGGGCCGGCACCGTCTTGTCCGTTCCCAGCCACGGCGCGGCGGCGCAGTCGCCCATGGCGTAGATGTTTTCATCGGAGGTGCGCAGCGTCTCGTCCACCTTGACCTGCTGCATGGGGTTCATCTCGAGCCCCAAAGAACTGATCAGCGAAGGCGCCTTGATGCCGGCCGCCCAGACGCACAGGTCTGCTTCGAACACATGGTCCTGCGCGACCACGGCATCCGGCCTGACCTCCGATACCCGGCAATCGGCCACGACCTGTACGCCGCGCTCGACCAGCAGCGCTTCGGCCGCCCGCGCCACCCGCTCGGGCAGCGGCCCGAGGATGCGGGGCCCGCCTTCGATGAGGGTGATGCGCAGCTTGTCCGGCGTCATGCCCGGCAACCCATACGCGGAGATCGTGCGTCCGGCCTCGTGCAGCTCCGCAGCCAGCTCGACGCCAGTCGCGCCGCCGCCGACGATCACGACGTTCACCACCCCAGGCGTGATCGTGTCGGTGCGGGCAGACGCCCGGGCCATGGCCTTGAGCAGTTCGAGGCGGAAACGTTCGGCGGCCTCGGTCGTGTCCAACGAGATCGCATGCTGGTCGGCGCCGGGGGTGTTGAAGAAATTGCCTAGGCTGCCAACCGCGAGCACGAGTGTTTCATAGGGGATGGCGCGTTCGGGCAGGATGACCTCGCCTTCGGCATCGCGCAGCGCGGCCACGCGCAGTTCCTTCGCCTGGCGGTCGACCGAGACGATTTCGCCCAGGACGAAGCGAAAGCCGTTGTCATGCGCGAGCATGGCATAAGACAACCCGTCGCGATGGATGTCCACCGTGCCGGCGGCAACCTCGTGCAACGACGGCTTCCAGATATGAAAGGGCGCCGCGTCGACAAGGGTGACATGCTCGGGGCCGTGGCGCTTGCCCAGGCGAACTGCCAATTCCAGCCCTCCCGCGCCACCGCCCGCGATCACGATCCGATGCACTGCCGCTGACTTCATGGATGCCCCCTATGGCCGGCGCGCACGCCGGGCCGCTTGTGCCACCCCTTGCCTCAGCAGCCGGCGTGCCCGCCGCCCGCAGGCGAACCTAGAGGCCGGCGATCGACATTTCCGGCAACAGGATCGATCCGGTGGTCTTGGTGCCGCGGGTCAAGGTGTCCGCGCCCACGGCAGCTACGCTGCCGAACATATCCCGCAGGTTGCCGGCGATGGTGATCTCTTGGACGGCGTGCTGGATCTCGCCGTTTTCTACCCAGTATCCGAATGCACCACGCGAATAATCGCCGGTGACGTAATTGATGCCTTGCCCGATCAGCTCTGTGACGAGCAATCCCGTGTCGAGCTTGCGCAGCATTTCGCGAAAATCGTCCGACGGGCGGGTATGGCGCGAAGTGAGGATCAGGTTGTGCGACCCCCCAGCGTTCCCTGTGGTGACCATGCCCAGTTTGCGCGCGGTATAGCTGGAGAGGAAATAGCCTTGGATGACGCCGGCCTCGACCACCTTGCGCGCCTGCGTGCGCACGCCTTCGTCGTCGAACGCGGCGCTGCCCTGGGCGCCCCGGATGAATGGGTCTTCGAGCACGTCGATGTGCTCGGGGAAAACCTGCCGCCCCAGGCTATCGACGAGGAAACTCGATTTGCGATAGAGCGCGCCGCCGCTCAACGCCTGAGTGAGCGAACCCAGCAGCCCGCACGCAAGGGGCGCCTCGAACAGCACGGGATACCGGCCCGTGGGAATGCGGCGGGCGGACAGGCGGGACAGGGCCCGCTCCGCGGCATAGCGGCCGACCTGCGCCGGGTCGGCCAGCTTGCGCCAGTTCCGGTCGCTGGTGTACCAATCGTCGCGCTGCATGTTGTCGCCGCGGCCCGCGATGGGAGAAACCGACAGCGAATGGCGCGAATAGGGGTAGCCGCCCAGGAATCCGCGCGTGTTCCCCATGACGAAGTGACCTTCATAGGACGAGACCGATGCACCGTCCGAGTTGGTGATGCGTTTGTCGGTGGACAGTGCGGCGTCCTCGGCCTGCAAGGCCAGTTCGGCGGCTTCCTCGGGCGACAGCGGCCAGGGATGGTAGAGGTCCAGGTCGGGGAATTCGGTCGCCAAGAGGTCGGCTTCGGGCAGGCCTGCGGCCGGATCCTCGGCGGTATGCCGGGCGATGTGATAGGCGGCCTGCACGGTATCGCGCAAGGCTTGGTCGGAGAAATCCGAGGTCGAGGCCGACCCGCGGCGCTGCCCCACGTATACGGTGATGTCCAACGAGCGATCCCGCGTCTGTTCGACCGTCTCCAGCGAGCGCTTGCGGACCGTGACGGCCAGCCCCTGGCTCTCCGAGACCTCCGCTGCGGCATCGGTCGCGCCCGCCCGCTTCGCTTCCTCCAGCACTCGCTCGATCAACTGGCGGAACGTGGCTCGGTCTGCGAGCGCGGGACGAACGGCAGCGGTGGACGACGATTGCTTGCGGGGACGGGAAATGGCCATGGATGATTTCGATAGGGATTAGGCGGTCCGGAGGACGGCGAGGCTTTATGATAATGGATCCCCCAAGCGCTGCCGGCGCCTCGCCCCGGCGCAACTCTTTACGCTTATGTCTCGTTCCAAATATTTCGCTTCGCCCCTCGCGGCCGACCAAGAAGCCGGTCAAGAGGACGATCGGCGACCCAGCAAATCGCAGCTCAAGCGACAAATGGCAGCGCTGCAAGAACTCGGAGCACGGCTGGTCGCACTGCCCGACGCCAAGCTCCGGCAACTGCCGCTGGCCGAGCGGCTTTACGACGCCATACGCGAGGCCCAGCGCATCACCTCGCACGAAGGCAAGCGGCGCCAGCTGCAATACGTGGGCAAGTTGATGCGCGAAGCGCACGTGGAGCCGATCCAGGCCAAACTGGCCGAGTGGGACGGCGATTCGATGGAACAGATCGCGGCTTTCCACCAGCTCGAGCTGTGGCGCGACCGCCTCATCGACGATGACGAGCACTTCACCGCCTTCATGAACCTGTATCCCCACGCCGAAGCGCAGCCGCTGCGCGCCTTGATACGCGCGGCGCGCAAGGAACGGGCCGCCAACGCTGCGTTGCTGCCCGGCCGCGAGCCGCAGCGCAAGCACTACCGGGCGCTGTTCCAGGAAATCAAGCGCCTGCAGGCGCAGGCCGGGGCAACCCCGGCGCCCGGCGATGCGGACGACGAATAACCGATGACAGACACGCTGCCTGAAGGAATTCAGCCATGACGACTTCTGCCAAGCGCCTGGCGCGCAATCATCCCGACGAATTGCTATGCGGCCTGGTATCCATCAGCGATCGCGCCTCCGCTGGGGTTTATGCCGACGAGGGCATCCCCGCGCTCAAGACGTGGCTGGACGGCGCACTGCGCACGCCGGTCCAGTATGCCGAGCGGCTGATCGCGGACGACGCCGATACGATCTCTGCCACGCTGGTCGAATTGTGCGATGAACTCGGGTGCGACCTGATCCTGACCACGGGCGGCACGGGGCCAGCGCGGCGCGACGTTACGCCCGAAGCCACGCTCGCGGTGGCGACCAAGGAAATGCCCGGCTTCGGCGAACAGATGCGCCAGATCTCGCTGCGCTTCGTGCCCACTGCCATCCTGTCCCGCCAAGTGGCCGTGATCCGGGAACGCGGCACGTCGGCCGAAGACGGCGCCGCGCTCATCATCAATCTTCCCGGCCAGCCCAAGGCCATACGCGAAACCCTCGAAGGGCTGAGGAACACCGACGGAACCCTGCAAGAGCCCGGCATCTTCGCTGCCGTACCGTATTGCATCCAGCTCATCGGCGGTCCGTACATCGAGACCAACGAGTCGGTGTGCAAGGCGTTCCGCCCCAAGGCCGCGATCCGCAGCGCCACTTGACGCCCTCCCGCCTCCCGGAGAATGCCCCATGAGCGATACCTTGCTCGAATGCGTCGAGGTCGAAACCGGACCGAATCCGACCCGCGCCGTGATCTGGCTGCACGGCTTGGGCGCGGACGGCCATGACTTCGAGCCCATCGTCCCCGAGCTGGACTTGAGCGGCCTGCCGCCCATCCGCTTCGTCTTTCCGCATGCCCCCGTGCAGCCGGTCACCATCAACGGCGGCATGGCCATGCGCGCTTGGTACGACATCATCGTCAGCGATCTCGTCCGCCGCGAAGACGAAGCGGGCATCCGGGCCTCCCAGCGCCGCATCGAACACCTCCTCGCACGCGAGAATGAGAGGGGGATCCCGACCGAACACATCGTGCTGGCCGGATTCTCGCAAGGCTGCGCGATGACGCTGCACACTGGGCTGCGCCATGCGGCAAGGCTGGCCGGCCTCGTCGCGCTCTCGGGCTATTTGCCTCTGGCGGCCAGCTTCGCTGCCGAGCGCCATCCCGCCAATGCACGCACGCCCATCTTCATGGGCCACGGCACGGCAGATCCCATCGTCGCGATGGACAGGGCAATTGCTTCGCGCGATACACTTGAACGACTCGGCTACGAGGTGGAATGGCACGCCTATCCGATGCCGCACTCCGTGTGCGCGCCGGAAGTGGCCGACATCTCGGCATTCCTGCGCAGGACACTCGCTTGATGCCGATCAAGACATCCCGGCCCGATATATGGTGTACTGCATTCATCGATAACAACGGCCGCGCCGCCGAGCCGGGGTTCCAGCGGTCATCTTCGTGATCTTCAAGGAGCACACGCCATGTTCAAGAAAATCCTGATCCCCACCGATGGCTCGCCGCTGTCCGCCCAGGCCGCCAACGCGGGCGTCAGCTTTGCGCGGTCGGTCAACGCGGAAATCGTGGCCCTGCACGTGACCCAGCCCTTTGCCGCCACCATAGGCTTCGACGGCATGGCCGCCGCGTATGCGATCACCGACGATGCCTATGAAAAGGCGTCGGCCGAGCAAGCCGCAAAATACCTCGATGCCGTCACCAGCCGCGCCGACACGGCGGGCGTCAAGAGCACGGCGCTGTCGGTGTCCAATTTCAACGTGGCCGACGGCATCGTCCAGGCTGCGGCCGAGACCGGCTGCGACCTCATCTTCATCGGCAGCCACGGGCGCAGCGGCCTCTCGCGCCTGCTGCTGGGCAGCGTCACGGCCAAGGTGCTGTCGCTGGCCCACGTAGCGGTGCTGGTCTACCGCGTCAAGGAAGAGAAGAAAAAAGAGAAAGAGAAGGAAAAGGAAAAAACCGAGGACTGATTTCCCGGTCTCTTGGCCGAGTCAGAACGGTGCCTTCACGGCGCCGTTCTTGCATCCAGGCCTCGCGCGGCCGGCCCACGCGCCCTAGCCGCCGGCCGCATGTCACCGATCGCCGGCCTGTTCCCTGACCACGTCCCGCAGGCACTGCAGCGCCAGCCCCACGGCAGCCGGCTGCAGCGCGTCGTTGCGCCAATACATGGCCACCGAACCGAACGCCGACAGGCGCAGCGGCACGATGCGCACGGCATTCATGTGCACCAGCCTGAGGGCGGCACGATGCGAGGCGACGCTCACCATGTCGCTATGGGCCAGCAGCGTCACGTTCACGGTCGCCGAGTTCGACTCCACATAGTCCGCAGGAAGGTCGCGGCCGACCGACGCCAGGGCGGCATCCAGCGCCGTCCGTATCGGCGTGCCCTTGGGCCAGAGTATCCAGCGATACTCCAGCACGTCGTCCCAGGTGACCTCCTTTCGCTCGAATAGCGGATGCTGCGGCCGCGCGACGAAGTGCATGGGCTCCAAGTACAAAACCTCGGAACGGATGGCCGGATCATGCAGTTCGGGCGCCGAGCGCCCCACCACGATGTCCAGCTCGCCCCGGGCCAACTGCTCGATGAGGAGGTCCATGGTGCTTTCCACCATCTTGATGCGGGCGTCCGGCATGCGCCGGAGCAAAGACAGCATGGCGAGCGGCACGGTGTCTGGGGCCGACGCGCCGGAGGTGCCGACCAACACCTGCCCGCTGCCTCCCTGCCGCATGGCCTCCATGTCGCTTTGCGCACGGTTCAGCTGGCTTTCGATGCGGCGGGCATGGGCGATCAGGGCTTCGCCGTACGGCGTTGGCCGAAGCCCGCGCGCATGCCGTTCGAACAGCGGCAGGCCGATGTCTTCTTCCAGTTCACGCAGCCATTTGGACAGGGCCGGCTGGGTGGTGTTGAGCGCGACCGCCGAATGGCTGATGTTGCGAGTTTGCGCAAGGCTGAGCAGCATCTGGAGATTGCGCAGCCTCAGTCGATGCGTCCAATCCATGGCGTGCGCTGAGGGCTATCCATATCCGCGATGATATGGTTCATAACGAGAATTCATTTTCTTTATCCATATATCGTTGAGCATACTTCAAGAAACAAGCACATCCTTACCACCCATAACCGGCCCTGCCGGCCCCGGAGACGTCATGCTGAAACACTCCCTGCGTATCGCAGGCGCGCTCGTGCTCGCCTGCTCGTGCGCCAGCGCCTACGCCTGGCCCGAACGACCCATCACCTTCATCGTCCCCTACACGCCCGGTACCGGCATAGACCTCGTCGCGCGCCATCTTTCCAGCCAGCTTCCCAAGACGCTCGGCCAGGCCGTGGTCGTCGAAAACCAGGCCGGGGCCAGCGGTAACATCGGTAGCGAGCGCGCGGCGCGTGCGGCGCCTGACGGCTATACCTTCATGGTCCAGGTCAACACGCTGGTCATGAATCGCAGCCTATACAAGTCGCTGCCCTACGACCCGGTGAATGATTTCGACCCGGTGGCACTAACCTCCTGGGGCTCGCTGCTGCTGGTGTCGCCTGCCTCGCGCAAGCCCAACACCGTGCCCGAACTGGTGGCCGCGGCCAAGGCCGAGCCGGGCAAGCTCACGTATGCCACGCCGGGCGTCGGCACGCCCCACCACCTGTCCATGGCCTTGTTCCTGCAACAAACGGGCTCGGAAATGATGCACGTGCCCTACAAAGGCACGGCGGGCGCCGTCACCGATATCCTCGCGGGCCGCATCGACGCCATGTTCCTGCCGGTCCACGTCGCGCTGCCGCAGATCAAGGCAGGCAAGCTCAAGGCCATCGCCACCGGCAGCGCCAAACGCCTGGAGCAATTGCCCGACGTGCCGACGCTGGAGGAAGCCGGCATCCAAGGCGGCAACGTCGACATGTGGTACGGCGTTTTCGCGCCCAAAGGCACGCCGCGCGACATCATCGACCGGATGAACCGCGAAATCACCCGTATCTTGAAATCCCCTGCCACCGCCGGGGCTTTCGAGGCGCAAGGCATGGTGCCCGCCACCTCGAGTCCGGCAGAGTTCGGGGAATTGGTGGCCAAGGATGCTGCCCGCTGGGCGCAAGTCGTGCGGGCCGCCAACATCACGGCTGACTAAACGCCAGCCTGTACGGGGCGCGGCGCCTGCCGCGCCCCCGAGTCCGTGTGGTAACGTGGCGCGGACCGCCGGAAAAAAAACCCTACGTTCCATGGGCTTGTTTCGGCCGAAATCGCCCCAATTCCCAGCGTAGGGGAATTTTCCGCGGGGACGCTGCCATGTCCGACCTACACACACTGCTCGCACTTCACGGCGCATTGCTGATTTTCGCCAACGTGTTGTTGGAGCAGGGTGGCCTCCCCATTCCGGCCTATCCGCTGCTGGTCGTGGCCGGCGCCCTGGCTGCCCAGGGGCAGCTGTCGTGGCCATTGGTCCTGGCCGCCGCGGTGGCCGCCTGCCTGATCGCAGACACCGCCTGGTACTTCGCGGGCCGGCGCTACGGTGCAAGGCTCCTGCGCACCGTATGCCGGGTCTCGCTCTCCCAGGACTCCTGCATACGACAAACCCAAAGCCTCTACCTGACCGCCGGGCCGCGGCTGCTCCTGGTCGCGAAATTCCTTCCGGGAGCCGGGGCACTGTCCACGGTCATGGCAGGGCTGACGCGGGCGCCTTATCGCGTTTTCGCCGGCTACGACGTGACTGGCGCCTTGATTTGGGCCGGTTCGGCCGTATTGCTGGGCGTGCTGTTCCACCCGCTGGTGGCAGACATCCTTGAGGCCCTGACGCAGTACGGCCGCATGAGCGTCTTGTTCCTCGCCACGCTGCTTGCGGCCTATGTCGCCTACCGCGTATTCCTGCGCTGGCGCGTCGTACGCGACTTGCAGGCCATCCCGCGGCTGACGCTGGACGAACTCTTGTCCTGGCAGCGCGCAGGCCGCAAGATCGTCCTGCTCGACGTTCGGCCCCAACCCGAAGACCCGCTGCCGGGCGCCATTCCGATCGACGCTAACGCAGCGATCGATAAGCTCGACCTCGGTCCGCGCGATGCGGACATCGTCGTCTACTGCGCCTGTCCCAACGAGATTTCCGCTGCCCTGGTCGCCAGCCGCCTGCGGGCGGCGGGATACGCGAACACCTGGGCCCTGCTTGGCGGCCACGATGCATGGCAAGCCTACCGGGAAGCACCGCAGTCGCCCCTCTCGTCCCCTCCTGCAACGGAGCAATCATGAGCGTACACGTCCAACCCGAAGCGCCGGGCAGCCAGCGCCATCTCATCACCGTCGCCGGCCGCGAGCTGCCGCTGGACCTGCCTCCCCCCAAGGGCGAAGGCCCCACGCCCCACGATTATTTCGACGCGGCACTGGCGGGTTGCAAGGCATTGACCCTGATGATCTACGCCAAAGGCAAGAACATTCCGCTAGAAGGCGTCGAGGTCGACATCGAGCGCGACGACAAAGACGAGCGGCGCGGACAGTACCGGCTCGCCGTACGCCTGCAGTTGCGCGGCGACCTAAGCGACGAACAGGTGGCTGAACTGCATGCCGTCGCCGACCGCTGTCCGGTGCACAAGCTCATGACGTCCACGACCGTCGACATCGATACCCAGGTCGAACGCGCGGCCACCTGAAGCTGGGGGCTCTCAGCCCGGGGGTAGCCGCATCTCGGCCCGGGCCGTGGATGAGAGCCAGTCAATGAAAGCCCGGCTCTCCGGAGCCGCGCCCGGCGAAACCCCGTAGTAGTAGCGGCTCAAGGGCAGGCGCCACTGTGGCAGCGGGGCCGCCAGGCGCCCGTCGTCCAGGTCGTGCCCCAGCAGGGAAACCGGCGCCAACGCAACGCCCAGCCCGTCTATGGCGGCCTGCATCACGAAATGCAGGTGGTCGAATTGCAGCATCTGCTGGTGCGGAACACGTGCCTTGCCAGCGAGCCGGGACCACGCATCCCAGTCGTCGCGGCGCGTCCTCGAATAGAGCAGTACGTGCCCGGCCAGGCTGCCGGGATCGCTTATCGGCCGGCTTCGCAGCAGGTCGGGCGATGCCACCGGCAAACCTTCGTCTTCGAGAAAGGCGTCGGTCTCCATGGAGGACGGCCAACCAATGCTGCCGCGCCGGATCGCCACGTCGAAGCTCTCCATCACGTCCTCGGGCGCCGCCGTGCTCGTCACGACCTCGGGCCGGATCTCCGGGTGCCGGGACACGAAATCGGGAAGACGCGGGATCAGCCATCGCACCGCGAAACTCGGCCGCACGTTGATGCGCACCACGCGGGCCGAGCGACCGGTGATCGCCTGGGCGGCAGCCGCGATATGGGCCAGGGCAGGCGCCGTCCCCGCAAAGAAGCGCGCACCGGCCGCCGTGAGCACAATCTGCCGCGTCTTGCGTTCGAATAGCGCTGCCCCAAGGAACTCCTCCAGCTGGCGCACCTGGCGGCTGACCGCACCGTGGGTGACGCCGAGCTCCTCGCCCGCGCGCGTGAAACTCAGGTGACGGGCGGCCGCCTCGAAAGCGCGCACCGCATTCAAAGGGGGCAGACGGCGCATACGTGCAATTTCCTCACATATGGCCGGAGTTTAAATCGTTTGTCGGGAACACGGTGCCGCATCACCATAGCGGCCATGAAACATCCGACACCCACTGCCACCGATCGTCACTCACGCGACGCCTCGACGGCGCTTTCCCTTTCATTGCCCGCCGATACCGTGCTGTACCTGCTCCTGCCTGCCCACGCAGGCCAGTTCGACGTGAGCCTCGCACAGGCAGGCATCCTTCTCGCGGCCAACCGCCTGGTGCGCATCGCGGGCTACAGCTGGGTGGCGCGCCTCTATGCCTCGCGCGGCGACCGCTTCATATGCACGCTCGCCGTGCTAGCCTCGTCTTGCTGCGCCCTCGGTTATGCAACGCTTTCCGGCTTCTGGGCGCTCCTGGCCATGCGGCTGCTGTGGGGGCTCTCGTATGCGGCGCTGAACCTGTCCACCCAGACCCTGGCGACCTCCAACCTGGCCGGCGCCGCGCATCGCACCGGTCGCTCCCGTGCCATCATCGCATCCGGCCCCATGCTCGCCCTGCCCGCAGGTGCTTGGCTGGCGGAGCTTTCCGGCCCCCGGACGATCTTTTTCATCCTGGCCGCCCTGGCGCTATGCGCCCTGCCTTCGGCGCGCCGGCTGCCGCCGCAGGAACACACGGAAGTCGCGCCGGCTCCCGTCCGCCGCCTGCAACGACCGGGCAGCCTGGACGCCTGGTCCTTTATGGAAGGGCTGACGCTGGACGGATTGTTCGTCATCGGTTTGTCGCTGGTCGCCCAGGACGCATTGCCCGCGTGGGCGCTGCTCGGCGCAGGGGTGGTGCTTGCGCTGCGCTATTTGTCCGAAATCCTGCTCAGCCCGCTGGGCGGACGCATCGCCGACCGGCTCGGAGCCGAGCGCATGCTGGTCGTGCTGTCGCTGGTCACGGCCACCGCCCTCGTGGGCTTTGGCGCAGGCTGGCTATGGAGCTGCGCCCTGGCCATCGTCATCTTGCGCGCCCTGCAGCTTCCGCTGCTGGCGCCCATCGTGGCACGCCGCCATCCCGGCCCGGAGCGCATCCGGGCGCTGGCCGCGCGTTCGGTATGGCGCGACATCGGCGCGGGAGTGGGACCGCTGATCGCCGGCCTGGTGCTGCCCGGAACACTTGCCCTGCTGGTGTACGGCGTGGCAGCGCTGCTGCTTTCGCTGGCTGCCCTGGCGTGCCTGCGCAGCGGTCGCTGAGGCCGATGGGCGGCGCCGTCGAGTGGAAAAACGCCGCGTGCGAGCGCGCCGCGGCCGCGAAGCCCCCTCACATGCGGTTTAATCGAGCCATGCGGCCTATGCCGCAACTATTTTTTCGAGGACGACTGCATGCTCGCCACCCACGTCATGCCGATCGAGATCGGATTCAGGCACTGCGATCCGGCCGGCATCGTTTTCTATCCGCGCTATGCGGAAATGCTGAACGACACCGTCGAACACTGGTTCAAACACGGCCTGGGCGCAGGCTTCGCCTTCCTGCACGACGAACGGGGCATCGGCCTTCCCACCGTGAACCTGCAGATGGATTTCCTCGCGCCCTCCCGGCTTGGCGACGAATTGGCGGCCGTGCTGCGGCTGGAAGGCATAGGCCGTACCTCGTTGAAAGTCGCCATCGAGTTGCGCGGGCGCGACCCAGAAGGCCCGGTGCGCGTGCGCGCGCGGCTGGTGCTCGTGTTCATCGACATGCGGACCATGCGCCCCATCGCCATCCCGGCCGAGGTGCGCGCCGCCATGGTCGCGGGCAAATACTGGGTCGACTGACCCTCGGGCGGACGAATACGTGCGGCGGAAACATCTTGAAAGGTTTGCATCACATTTCGCACCTATACTCAATCTCGCCAACAGAGCGGGAAAAGCATGGCTGTTCTCATCGCACTCGTGGTCGTCGCATGCGGCGCCGCCATATTCTTCAAGATTCGCCAGCGCGCGAAAGCGCGCGCGGCCGCCCGCGAAAAATACGGCAAGCCGTGCCCCAGCTGCGGCAAGTACGTCCATCCTGCCGCCGCCATCTGCAAGCACTGCTACGCGCGCCTGCCCACGCCCAAGGCCTGAGCCCGGCTCAGGGTTTGCGGAATTTCAACAGGAAACCGTCGGCCTCCCCGATGGCCGCATAGCGTTCCCGGTCCTTGTCACCCAGGCGGAAGGTCGGCGGAAGCGTCCAGACGCCCGCGGGGTGATCCTTGGTATCACGCGGATTCGCTAGGATCTCCGAACTACCGAGGAACACGAAACCCGCGCGTTCAGCCAGCTGGATCGCATAGTCCTGCCGCACGTACCCGTCGGCCGCGCGCGGGTCCTGCGGCTTGTCGTTGCGACCGCGATGCGCCTCCATGCCCAGGATGCCGCCCGGCTTGAGCGCGCGATAAAACGCGGCGAGTGCCTCTTCGGCATAGCCGTCGTTCATCCAGTTATGCAGATTGCGGAAGGTCAGCACGAAATCCGCAGACCCGGGGGGCGCGATGTCGTAGAACCCCTTGGAGAAAGCCGTCACCCGGACCTTGCCGTAGGTGGCGGGATCGGCGCCCAGCTTGGCCCGGAACCGGTCGTAGTACTCGCGGTGATAAGGCCGGGTGCTCCCCTCCCGGGGATACTGGGCAGCGTAATAAACGCCACGTTCACGCAGGTAAGGAGCGAGGATTTCCGTCCAGTAGCCCCCGCCGGGAGAAATCTCGACCACCGTGGCATCGGGCCGGATGTCAAAAAAGCGCAGCACCTCGTACGGCTTGCGCGCCGCATCGCGCGCGACGAAGGCCGGCGTACGCGCGGGATTGCCGACCGCCTGGCGCAGCGCTTCATCTTCCCCGCGGGGCGGCGCCGCGCATCCTGCGAGGAAAAACGAGGCGGCAGCGGCCATCACGAACAATCTCGAAACCATGCAATGACTCCTGTCTTGGGACGGAACGCGGCACACGCCAGTGCGCCGGGCGCGCTTGCGCATACAATGGCGCCTCGCATGTTTTAACATCCCCGCCCCGGGAGCGCGCTCCCCTCCACGCCGTGCGCCGGCTGCCCATTTTTCCCCTTCCACCATGATCGCAAACGCATGCGGCGTCGATTTCGGGACGTCCAACTCCACCGTCGGCTGGCGCCGTCCTGGCGCCGCCTCGCCATTGCTCCTGCTCGAGGAAGGCACCCACGATGCCATCGGCGGTGTTCTTCCATGCCGAAGACGAAGAGGTCAGTTTTGGACGCGCAGCAATCCAGGACTATCTCGAGGGCTACGACGGACGCTTGATGCGCGCGCTCAAGAGCCTGCTCGGCACGCCCCTCATGGAAGGCCATACGGAAGTGCAAGGTCGCGCACTTCCCTTCCGGCTCCTGCTCACGCGCTTTATCGCGGAAATCAAGCATCGCGCGGAGCGCGCCGCGGGCCAGCCCTTCGACCGCGCGATTTTCGGGCGCCCGGTGTTTTTCGTCGACGACGACGCAGCGGCCGATGCAAAGGCACAGGCCACGCTGGCCGAGATCGCACGCGCGGTGGGATTCCGCCACGTGGAGTTCCAATATGAACCGATGGCGGCAGCGTTTGACTACGAATCGCAGATTCGGGGCGAAGAGCTGGTGCTCGTCGTGGACATCGGCGGGGGAACCTCCGACTTCACGCTCATCCGGCTCGCCCCCGATCGCAGCGAACGGGAAGACCGGCGCGACGACATTCTGGCCAACGGCGGCGTACACATCGGCGGCACCGATTTCGACAAGTACCTGAACCTGCGCACCGCCATGCCGCTGCTCGGCTTGGGCAGCCGCCTGGTGACCGGCAAGGACATGCCCTCGACGCCCTACTTCAACCTGGCTTCGTGGCATACCATCAACCAGGTCTATGCCCGCAAATCCGTGGCGATGCTGAAAGACTTGTATTACGAGTCAGCAGAAAAGCAAAAAATCGCGCGGCTGCTCCGGCTCGTCGAACAGCGGGCCGGGCATGGCTTGGCCTTCCGCATCGAAGAAGCCAAGATCGCCCTGGCAGAAAACCGCCTTGTCTCGCTGGACCTCGCCAACCTCGAACCTGGGCTGGCATGCGAAGTCTCACAAGCCGACCTCGACGCGGCCATCGATCACCTCGTGGCGCGCATCGAGCGAACCGTCAGCGACTTGATGCGCGATGCGTGCCTCGGCCCCGAAGCCGTCGACACGATTTTCTTCACCGGCGGATCGAGCAGCGTACCCCTCCTGCGACAGCGGATTGTCGCCTTGTTGCCGGCCGCGCGTCACGTCCAGGGCGATGCATTCGGCAGCATCGGGACCGGTCTCGCCCTCGATGCGGCCCGGCGACTGGGCTAGGCCGCCAAGCCTTCCCGGCCCACGCTCGCCGACTGCAGTCATGCAGTTCCTATATTCGCCCCATTAGGAGCAGGACGACCAATACCACCAGGATGACGCCGATGATGCCCGAAGGGCCATAGCCCCAATTGGCCGCATGGGGCCAGGCGGGGAAAGCGCCGATGAGGGCCAAGAGGAGGATGATGAGGATTATTGTGGTGAGCATGAAGCTCTCCCGTAGCAAGGACACGCCCCTGTGCGAGGTCCGCCAGCTCATCAGCAATATCCGATCCCGACCGTGTGGCGCCCGTCGGCGGCGTCCCTTTTACTTCCCGATCGGCTTGATGGCGCCGCAGTCCGCTGAAATGCGGCGGGCGTCGCTCGTCATCTTCGTTTCGCCCCGCTCGTCCTTCAGCACTGCCATCGTCGTGAAATGATGCTGACTGTGCATGGTGGTGGTGAAGGTGCCTTCGCTCTTGGGATCCGTGCACACCATGCGGCCGCGCCACGTGTTGCCCACGGCGCTGACCTGCGTGTAAGTGCAGTTGCCCTCTTTCTGCCCCTCCTTGATCGGCTGCCTAGCCTGTTCCGGGCCGAAGCACACGCGCATGCCACCGTCCTGGCCTATCCCCATTCCCATGCTCGCCATCCGCTGCTCCGCCATCTTGCGCGCCTCAGGCGGCAATTGTGCCAAGTGTTTGCGCATCTGCTCGGCCATGTTCCCCATGTTGGGCATGTCCATGGTGGACTTGATTTCCCACAGGCCCGGCTCCACCGTTTGGGCATGCGCCGTTCCGATAGCGCCGGCGCCCGCCATGGCCGCCAAAGCGATCTCCAGGGGAATGAAAAAGTGTCGCATGATCAGTCTTCCTCTTGCTCGGACCCGCCCCGGGGTTCGCGGCGGAGAAGGCGCGCGATCCCGCGATCCAGGCAGGCGTTCCAGCGGGCAAGTGTGCCGCCCATCGATCGCTTTGCCCATATGCCGCCCGTCATAGGCCAGCTGCCAGAGCGCCACCACCCGGGCCACGCGCAAACAAAAGCCCTGCTGCGCGAGCAGCAGGGCTTCGCAAACAGCGGCCCAGCTTGGCATGCAAAAGGAAAAGGGTTAGTGGCCTGCGGCACACTAACCCTCGTATTCTTTGGCGGAGCGGACGGGGCTCGAACCCGCGACCCCCGGCGTGACAGGCCGGTATTCTAACCAACTGAACTACCGCTCCGCAGCGGTATGGTTTACTGCTTCTTCCAGCTTGCGCTGGGTGGCGTCCCCTAGGGGATTCGAACCCCTGTACTCACCGTGAAAGGGTGATGTCCTAGGCCTCTAGACGAAGGGGACCCGGAACTACAAGTACTGCTTTCTTCGACTGGTGGAGGTAAGCGGGATCGAACCGCTGACCTCTTGCATGCCATGCAAGCGCTCTCCCAGCTGAGCTATACCCCCGTGCACTGCGAAGAATCGAGATTATGCACGAATTTCAGATCTTGTGCAAGCGGGCCAAAACTTTTTCGCGACCTAGCAGCGTCAACACTGCATCGATGGCTGGGGTTTGAGCCCGCCCCGTTACGGCTACCCGCAACGGAATCCCGAGGGCCGGCATCTTAACACTATATTTGGCCAAAGTGTGCTTCATGAGCGAAGAAATTTGCTCTCGCGTCCACTCGATCTTCTCCGCCTCTTGCGCAAAGTCGCGCAGCATGGCGCGCGCGGAGTCGGTCAGGTGCTGGGCCACCAGTTCCGGCGGCGTGGCCGACGGGTCGAACTCACCGCAGAACAGCATCGCATCGGCCGCCAGCTGCTCGAGCGTTTCGGCACGCTCCTTGAGCAGGCCCATGATGGCCGGCAGGTCGACGCCCTCCAATTTTCCACCACGCTTCAGGATGCGCGGCGCGACGCGCTCGGCCAAATCGGCATCGCTGCTGTGCTTGATGTAGTGCGCGTTGACCCAGTTCAGCTTCTTGGGATCCCATTGCGCAGCCGACTTAGACAGATTGCGGGTATCGAACCACTCGATCAATTGCTCGCGCGAGAAAATTTCGTCATCGCCATGGCTCCATCCTAGGCGTGCGAGGTAATTGATCATGGCTTCGGGCAGGTACCCTTGCTCGTCGTACTGCATGACGCTGACGGCGCCATGCCGCTTCGACAGCTTCTCGCCGTCGGGGCCCAGGATCATGGGAACGTGCCCGTACTGCGGCAGCGTGGCACCGAGCGCCTTGAGGATGTTGATCTGGCGGGGCGTGTTGTTGACGTGGTCGTCGCCACGGATGACGTGCGTAATGCCCATGTCCCAATCGTCGACCACCACGCAGAAGTTATAGGTGGGGGTGCCGTCCGGCCGGGCGATGATCAAGTCGTCGAGCTCGGCGTTGGAGATCGTGATGGGCCCTTTGACGAGATCATTCCAAGTGACCTCGCCGTCCAGCGGGTTGCGGAAGCGCACTACCGGCTTGCGGCCGGGCGGCACCGGGGGCAGCGTCTTGCCCTGCTCGGGCCGCCAAGTTCCGTCGTAGCGCGGCTTGCGCCCTTCGGCTCGGGCGCGTTCGCGCATGGCCTCGAGCTCTTCCGGCGAGCAATAGCAGTAATAAGCCGTGCCGGCTTCCAGCATGCTCGCTATGACTTCGCGATAGCGGTCCATGCGCTGCATTTGGTAGAACGGGCCTTCGTCATAGTCCAGCTGCAGCCAGTGCATGCCGTCCAGGATGGCCTGCACGGCCTCGGGAGTGGAACGCTCCAGGTCAGTGTCTTCGATCCGCAGGACGAAGGTGCCGCCGTGATGGCGTGCAAACGCCCACGAGAACAGCGCCGTGCGCGCGCCGCCCAGGTGCAGGAAACCGGTGGGCGACGGCGCGAAACGCGTGCGGACAGCCGGGTTGCGGCCCGAAGGCGACGAAGAATCGATGCTCATAGGGAAGTTCTTGGATCCAGGTATCAGTATTCGTGTTCGGCGAGACCGCGCCGCAAGGCGGCGTATCCGCATCAGGAGAGTTGCAATGCGCGCATGCCCGCGCCGTCCGGACGAGGTCCGGGCATGCCGCGGCCCAGGGCGAGCCAGCCCACGCATGCCCGGCAAGGCGCGAGAGGGCGATGGGCCTTTGCCCGTATTGTATTGCCGTGGCCGCCACTTGCGGCGAAAGCGCTTATCCTTCGAGAATGACCTCCATTGCCTGATCCCGTGAGGAGGGCCATGTCCCGCCACGCTTTGTCTCCCTTGTTCGACCCGCGGTCGCTGATCGCCATCAGCGATCGCCCGCTGCCCTTGATGTCCGCGTTGCCGGCTGCCCTGCGTGCGCGCACTGCCGAGATCCGCCTGGACCCGCAACTTCGCTGGACGCTGCCGCGGACGCTGGTCGCAGCGGAAGACAGGCCGGACCTCGCGGTCGTCGCCGTGCCGCGCGCGGCGCTGCGCGACACGCTCTCGACACTGGCCCCTGCACGCCCTCGGGCCGTCGCCCTCCTGACGCACGAGCCGTCGCTGGAAGACAATGATTTCTGCAAAGCCTGGGCGGCAGCCCACGATTGCATCGTGCTGGGACCGCACAGTTTTGGCTTGCAGCGCCCGCATGCGGGGCTCAACGCGAGCGTGCATCCGCAACTGGGCCGCGCCGGACGCGTCGCACTCGTCACCCAGTCGCGCTCGATCATGGCCGTGGTCATGGATTGGGCGGACGACAACCGCACGGGCTTTTCCACCGTGGTGTCGTTGGGCGCAGAAGCCGTGCTCGACGTCCCGCGCGTCCTGGATTTCCTGGTGGCGGACTCCCGCACCGACAGCATTGCGCTATACCTGGAAGACGTGCGCAACGCCCGCGAGTTCATGAGCGCCATCCGCGCCGCGGCCAGCGTCAAGCCCGTGGTCGTGCTCAAGGCGGGACACGGCGGGCGCACGCGCACCAGCGTCCGCCCGCTGGCGGTGCACGACACCTCACCCGGCGAAGCAATGGCTTCCCCCGCTTCGCCGCCGGTATCGCCCGATGCCGTGTTCGATGCGGCGCTGCGCCGCGCCGGCGCCGTGCGAGTGCGCTATTTCGTGCAGCTGTTTTCGGCGGTGAAGGCACTCGGTTTCGCCAAGCGCCCCAGCGGCCGGCGCATCGCTGTGCTGGCCAACGGCAGCGGGCCCGCCCAGCTCGCGCTCGACCTGCTCGGGCCAGACCGTCCCGTGATGCGCGCCGAACTGGCGGAAGCGACGCGGGAAAAGCTCGCTACCACGCTCAGCCCCGCCGCCTGGACCGACAACCCGGTCGTGGAGTTTTCCGTTCCCGATCCCCGGGCATGCGCCCAGGCGGTCGAAGCCATCGTCGCCGACCCCGGCGTGGACGGCCTGCTCGCCGTGTTCTCCCCCGACCCGGAAGCCGACATGAAAGCGGTGGCGCAGGCCCTGGCGCAAACTGCGCCGCAGGCGCCCAAGCCCGTCATTACCTGCTTCATGGGCGACGCAGCCATGCGTCCGTTGCGCCGCATCCTGGACGATGCCGGCTCTCCGGCCTTCCGCACACCCGAGGCCGCCGTGGATGCTTTCGGCAATCTCGCCACCTACCACTACAACCAGCAACTGCTGCTGCAAACGCCGCCGCCGGAACCGCCCGGCCAAGACCCCGACCTCGCCGGCGCGCGCATCCTCATCGACAGCGCACGCTCCTCCGGTCGGCTGACGCTGACCGAGTCGGAAAGCAAAGCCCTGCTCGCCGCCTTCCACATCCCGGTGGTGCAGGTGATACTCGCGCGCACGCCGGCCGAGGCGGTGATCGCCGCCCAACAGATCGGCTTTCCCGTGGCCATCAAGATCGATTCGCCCGACGTGGTCCGCAAGTCGGCCGTGCGCGGCGTGCACCTGGACATCCGCAACAGCACCGAGCTCGTCACCGCCTATCACCGCATGCTCGCCAACGCGCGGGCCGCGGCGCCGCAGGCCCATATCGAAGGCATCACCGTGGAAGCCATGGCGGGGCCTCCCGGGTCGATCAAGGTATCCATAGGCGTGGCCCGGGATGCGCTCTTCGGGCCGGTGATCCGCTTCGGCCCGGCACGCTCCCGCGGCGAGAGCCCGGCAACCCGCAGCATCGAACTGCCGCCCCTGAACGGCTTCCTGGCCCGGCGGCTGATGGAGCGCTCGGCCATATGGCGCTACGAATTGAGCCCCAACCTCACGCCGCGCGCGCTCGATGCGCTGGAGGACGTGCTGGTGCGCATTTCCGAGATCGTCTGCGCCCTGCCGGACATCGAGAGCCTGGACATCGACCCCGTGATGATCGACGGCGACCGCGTCGTGGCCACGGACACCCGGATCACGCTGACGCGCGAACCGGCCGGCGAGGCCGATCCGGGCATAGGGGGCTATGCCCACATGGCGATCCATCCCTACCCCATGCGCCTGGTTCGCCATTTGCAGTTCCGGGACGGCTCGCCCTACACCATCCGCCCCATCCGCCCGGAAGACGCCGTGCCGCTGCAGGATTTCACGCGCGGCCTTTCCGAACACACGCGCTACATGCGCTTCATTTCCTTCATGCGGGAGCTCTCGCCGCGTACTCTCGCGCGCTATACGCAGATCGACTACCACCGCGAACTCGCGCTCGTGGCTACCGTGTGGGAACCCGACCCGGAACACCCGGGCGAACTGCGCGAAGCCATCATCGGGGTCGCGCGCTACCTGCTCTACGCAGACGGCGACAGCGCCGAGTATGCGCTGGTCATCGCAGACGCTTGGCAACGCCGCGGCCTCGGCATGCAGTTGATGACCTCACTGGTCAACGCGGCGCGCGAGCAAGGGCTCAAGGTCATCGAAGGGCTGGTGCTCGGCAACAATGCACCCATGCTGGCCCTGATGTCCAAGCTGGGTTTTCGCGTCGACGTGGACGCGGAAGATCCGTCCATGCGCCGGGTATGGCTGCGCCTGAATCCGGATCGCCCGGAGCCGGCGCCCATGGACCTCGAAACGGGAAGCTAGCGCGGGAAGGCGCGCAGCCACCTTCCCGCGCGGCAGCCTATTTCAGACTGAACTCGACGCCGACCGGCTTGCCTGTCGCCTCGCCCTTGGACTCGACGCGCGGGGCGATCAAGAAAGCACGCTCACCGAGCTTGGCTTCGCGCAACACCGACATGACCGCTTGCGCGCGACGGGCCGCGAGCTCGCGCAACTGCTCCGGCCCGACCGTGATGCTGGCTTCCAGCAGGGACTCCATCTCCGGGCCGGGCAGGGACTTGGCAAAACCGAGCGCGTTGCGAGGCTTGTCGATCTTCGCCGCCTTGTAGGCGCGCTCCAGGTACGTGGCTCGCTGCTGGGCATCGAGGGGAGGCAGGTCCTTGTCTGGCGGCGCCTCCCCGCCCCTGCGCAGGGCCGCGCGCTGCTGGGCGCGAATCAGTTCTTCCACGCCCGCCTTGCGCAGCCCCTCGGCATCGACCTTGGGATCGGCGCGACCCGAAACATCCAGCTTCAGCCCGGGCCGGTCGTTCAGCGCCTTGACGAGTACGTCGATGCGCTTGCGTGCTTCCTCGTCCAACACGGCGCTGCCCGGTGCGAACTCTATGTGCGACAGCTCTTCGCCAGAGCCGCCGAAGGCAGCAGCCAGCAACGAGAACGGCGCCGTGACCGCGCGCCCGATGAGATTGATGAGCGCCCGGAAGATGATGCCGCCAATGGAGAACTGCGGATCGTCCAACGAACCTGAAATAGGCAATTCGATGTCGATCTCGCCGCGGCTGTTCTTGAGCAGCGAGACTGCCAGCAATACCGGCAGGTTCAGCGCATCCGGACTCTCCACGCGCTCGCCGAACGTGAGCTGGTCGAGGAAGATCTTGTTGCTGGCCTGCAGCTTGCCGTCCTCGATCTGGTAGTGCACGTCCATGGAGAGCTTGCCGCGCTCGATCGCGTAGCCGGCATACTTGGCCGCATAGGGCGTCAAGTCCGGCAGGTCGACGCCTTTGGCGCTGGCGCGGATGTCGGTATAGAGACGCGGCCCGAAGGGATGCAGCTTGCCCGTGATGTCTACCGTCGCGTTGCCGTCGAGCTTGGCGGCCACCTGCACGTCGGCGGGCTGCGTATCGGTGGACGAGACGGCGGAGATGCTGCCCTCGATGTCCGTCAGGTTGGCGCGGTAATTCGGCTTGACGAAGTTGTCGGTGAAATTGATGTTGCCGCGCGCCAGGCGCACCTCGCCCACCCGGATTTTTTCCGGGAATTTGGAAGCGGGCGCGGCCGCCCCGTCGTCAGCCTGCTCGCCCGGCGGCTCCGCAGGCTTGCTTTGCGCAGCGGGCGTGTCGTCGGTAATCGAGCCGGCCTCCTGGCCCGGCTCGACCATGATTTGCGTCAGGTTCAGCCGGCCTTGTTCATTCAGGATCACCCGCGCGAAGAAATCCTCCAGGGTTATGTCGCCCAAGTCCGCCTCGAGCGTATCGCCCGTGCTCGACACATTGATGCGCCTGAACGCCAGTCGCCGCCACTTCAGGAAGTCCGCGGAATTGAGCTTGTCGGTCATCTCGAGGTCGCTCACCTCCGCCGATCCCACCCAGGCTGCGCGCTGCGGCCGCCCTTGCGCCGCAGCGGCATATTCCAGGCGGCCGTTGGCGCCCACCACGATGCTGTTCACGGCAGCGTTCAGGCGATCGGACAAGTATGGCGCCAGGGCCGTCAGGTTCACGCGACGCGCCCGCACTTGCGCCTTCACGGCAAGCGGCTGCGGCACGACCGTGCCTTGCAGCGCCGCGCTACCGCGCCCTTGGATGGAAGAGCTCAAGGTGAACTCGATCGGCGCGCCCAGGTTCGAGCTGAGGTTGCGCGCATCGAGCCGCAGGTCGTCCAGCCGCAGGCGCACCCTGGGCCGAACTGCTTCGTCGGTGAACTGCAACCCCGCCTTCTGCAAGGACAACGCCTCGACGGCAAACTGCCATGGTGCCTCCGGCGAAGCGGGGGCGGAGGCAGGCGCACCGCCCCGGCTTGGTGCCTTGGCCGGCAGGACCGACGCCCAGCCGATGTCGGACGAACGCGACCGGTTGGCAGCGAGCGTCACGCCGTTGACCGCAACGCGCTGGATCTTCGCCGTCCGCTCGGCAAGATCCCCCGCCACGCCGGACAACTCGAGCTGCTCGAGCTTGAGGCTGGAGGCTTTGTCGGCATTGGTCGCAGCGCGCAAACGGCGTAACGCAAGCCGGCCTTCGCGCCAGCGCACCGACAGCGATTCGCCCTGCGCGACGCTCAGCTTCGCCCCGAGCCCCAACGTGCCATCCTCGACGCGCAGCGCGAGGTACGGCGCCCACGCGGGCGCAAGCGGCGGCAGTGCCAAATCCTCCAGGTCCACATCGAGATCTGCGGCAAGCGGCTGCAAGCGCAGGGGCCCGCCGACTTGCAGCTTGCCTTGCTCGCCGAGGCGCGCGGACAGCGACACGGGCGAGACTTGGTCGGCGGAAGCGGGCAGCTTCACGTCTCGCAGTTCGACGTTTAGGTCGGATACTCGGTAATCGAACTTGGCCCCCTCGTCCCGCCACTCCAGGGCGCCCCCTTCCACCACGAGCGCGCCGACGGCCACGTGCCAGTCCTTATCGTCCGTCGAAGGCGCCGGATCGGCGGGGGATGGGCCGGCAGCAGGCTTTTGGAACTGCGCGGCCACCTCGGACAGGTTGATGCGCCCGTCGGCCGCACGGCTGGCATGGAGCCGAGGACCATACAGGGCAACGCGCTCGGTCTCGAAACGGCGCGCGAGCGGTTCGAGCGCAAACCGTTCTACGGCCAATCGATCAAAGCCCAGCAGATGCGCATCCCCTGGCGCGCGCACGTCGACTTCGCGCAGCGTGGCATTGCCCTCCAGTCGAACCTTGGGAGGCCCCCCCGTGCCTTCGTCGAAAATCAACTGCGCGTCGGTGTCGAGCCGTGCACGCCGGAATTTCAGCGGTACCGCCCCCGGGATCGCATCGGCCAATGCGTCGAGGCCGAAATCTTCGAGCTTGACGTGCAGCGATGACGTGCGGGGCGTGTCAAAGGGCCGTGCGCTGCCTTCCAGGTTGAACGGACTGCCATTGACCAGCGCGGAAAGCCGGGGCTCCACGTCGATGCGGGTGGCGTAGGCCAGCGTAGACAGGAACGGAATGCCGAGCCGCAAGTCGCGCACCGTGTGCCGCCGGCCAGTGACCTGGTCCTCGACCGTGATCTCCCCTTCCTCCAAGGTGAGGTTGTTCAGCGAGAAACGCGGCGGCGGCCCCCCTTCGGAGGCGGGTCGCGCGGCGAGGCGATCGAGAATGTCGCTGATGTTGAACCGGTCTCCCGGCTCGCGAACGAGCGTCAGGCGCGGCGCCGTGACGCTCAACGCGTCGATCACCGGCGCCAACCGGAACAATGACGAGATCGACGCATTGACTTCCAACTGCGAGACGGAAAAATCCGCGTTGGTGCCGGACGGATCGAGAATGGCGAAATCGTGCACCCGCAGGCGGAGTGTGAACGGATTGAACGACACCTCGCCCACGCGTGCCTCGCGCCCGAGCACTTCCGGCACCTGGGCGAGGGTGACGCTGCGCACCGCCTTGGGAACGCCCCAGGCGGCCAACCCCAGATACGACAACCAAAGAACCAGCAGAACGGCAATGCAACGCCACAGCAGTTTGCGACGCCTGGAGATCTGCTCCCGTACCCGCGCCAACGTCAAGCACACGTCGCTGTCCTATTCGGCTTGTTGACTCGCAAACATGAACAACTTCGTGGAGCGCGCCCCGCTCCGGCAGAACGCCAGCACCGGGCCAGGCAGCGTCTTGAGCAGCGATGCGAAAGTCGCGACGTCATCGGGCTGGATATTCGCGCCGTTGACGGGCTGGTAAACGTAGTTGAGCCCGGCCGCCTCGGCGGCCGCCTTCATTTGCTCGCTCGAAGGCTGGGCCGGGCCGCCCTCGAAGTCCGGGCGGTTATTGATCACGCTCTTGAACCCGGCGGCCGCCACGGCCGCCATGTCATCTGGGGCCAATTGGGGAGCCACGGCGAAGTTTTCGGTCAGGGAAGTAAATGTGGACATGCGGGTCTCCAGGAAACTCGCCCCTAGCACGCTGCGCCCTTCCGAACAGAAGCTCAGGCGTCCGGGCAAGACCAGGATGCGCGGCGCCCTGGCGCCGGCGAGAAGGCAGGGGCAACCGCCCCGGTTGCGCGTAGGGAATCGATGGAGACTAATCCTAACTCGGCCACGCCCTTCATACAAACGAGGGACTGTTAAACGAGGGACTGTTTCCGTGGCAACGCCTGCTGTCACGGCGCGGCCGCGACCGGACGGGGGTACACCATTTCAGCGCACTCGCGGCGATTCCAATAACCGGCTTCGGTCCGCATGGTCGCATCGAACCGCAGTTGGTATTGGCACCGGATGAAATCATTGCCGTTGCCGGTACGGAAATTGAAGAGATAGTTCCAGACGCGGACGCCGAACACGCCTTCGTCGAAATGCGGAGGTCCGAGCAGGTCGTAGACCTGGGGCTTGGTCATGCCGGGAATCATTTGCCGGAGATTGTCCAGGTTGACGAAAATGCCGTCCTTCATCCACGCGGACTCCGGCGACGGAAACGAGACCGCGGATGGATCCACGCGACCGCCACCGGACAAGGCGCACCCGCTGACCGCAATCGACGCAAGCGCGCAGGCGAACCAACCGGCCACGCGCGCGCTCCCCAACCGCAGCACACGAAAAATACGGCCCGAGTCTTCGCCCCCCACCGCGGGGCGGAAGCGGGCGCTACGCCCCGACATCTTGCTCTCCAATGCGTCTTGCATGCCCGCTACCATTGAAATCCGGCGCCGATGACCGCGCCCACCTTGCCTTGCGAGTTGACGTTGCCGGCGAACTTGTACACCCAACGGCCGTTCTCCGAAATCGTGGACACGCCCAGCGCGATCGCCGATTGGCCCTGGTAGTGGCTGGCCGCGGCCGCCGCCATGCTGCGGCCGGGGGCATAGGGCTGGGGCAGGCCGGCCACGGCCATGGCCGACGCCGTGCCCGCATTGGCATTGCGCTCGACCGTGCGCAAATCGTTGCGCAGGTCGTTCAGGCCGTTCTGGAGCTCGCCGGTGGCGCTGCGCAGCTGCCGGACATTGGCTGCATCAGTGTCCTGCGTGCCGTCGGCAACGTGGGTGACCTGGCGCTCTTGGCCGGCTGCTCCCACGGCAACCGTGTTCGGCCGGTCCGCCGTCGAACCGGCGCCCAGCGCGACGCTGTTCGCGGCGCCGGCCTGGGCGCCCGCTCCGATCGCCACGGCGTTCACGCCACTCGCCTGGGCGCCTTCCCCACTGACGACGGCCCCCGCGATGGACGCACCGGGAGACGAAGAAGCGCGTGACGTTCCGGACAGGGACGCGGAAATCGTCACGGATACCCCATCGGCGGCCGCCGGCGGAGCCGGGTTCAATACACGTATGGCCGCGCCGTCCGTCAAGCGGACATTGAGCAGGCCCAACGGTCCGGGCGGATCATCGGCCCACGCGGGCGCGGTCCAGACGCCCGCCGCCAGCAGCGCCAGCACCGCTCTCGCGCCACCAGCCTGGCGGTTGCTCCACGCGAGCGCTTTTTCCACGGCCGAGACCCGGCACCCGCGCTTCCGGCCCGGGTCGGCGCGAAGAATCTTTTTCACTCAGCTCCCCAAAACAATCCGATACGCCATCGCCGCCCTATCCGCTTGCGAGGTACGGTCGATGGGAAGAAAACGTGCTTGCCGCATGGTCGAGCAAGACCTATGCCATCGTGATCCGCCTGCGCGCCGGAGAACGGGGCGAAGCGGCCGGCCAAGCCTCAGGATGCGGGAAACGTTGAAACCCAAAGGGATATCGGCGAGCCGGAAATATTTCTCCGGTGCGATAGTCGCAGCGTTCCCGCGGCCGCTGGCCGGCCTGGGGGACGGGATGTTACGTGCCAGTGCCGTCGACGTTACGTAACACGCGACGCGGGCCGCTGGAAGTCAGGCCGAAGAAGCACCCATGCCAGCCACGGCTTCGCGCGCCACCTCGATGAAAGCCGACGCAGCTGCGGATGGCGACCGGAACCGGTCGCGAATCAAGGCGATCTCGGAGCGGACGACGGGGTCGCGCAACGGCCTCGCGACCGTCTTCCCATCCCCGGGGAACAGGGCGCCGTACGGCGGCATGATGGCCACCCCGAACCCGGCCTCGACCAAGCCGATGACCGTGCTCAATTGCACGACCTCGACCGCGACCGACGGGACTAGGCCCAGGCGCGCGAAACTGCGGTCCAGCACGCGCCGGAAGGCGTTTTCGGGCGTGAGCGTGACCAGCGGCGCGGCGGCGATGTCTGCCCACTTCACCGCCCGGCGCCGCGCAAGGGGGTGATCGCCGGGCAGCAATGCCACGAGCGGCCCTTCAAGCAGGGTTTCGGTCAGATAGTCGTCTTGTTCCTCGGGCAGCGCCCCGATCCCGATGTCGATCTCCGCCGAGGCGATGCCGGCTGGGATGTCTTCGGAAGGGATGTCGCGCAGCGTGAGTGCGATGTGCGGATACGCCGCCCGGAAACGCGCGGCGATGTCGATCACCAGCCTCGACATCAATAGCGGCGGCGCCGCCACGGTAACGTGGCCGTGCTGGCGTGAAGCCAGGCCCTTCACATTGCCGACGGCCGTGGCCAGATCGGCCAACAGGCGCGCCGCGGGGCCCCGGAACTCGCGGCCGGCGTCCGTCAGGCAAACCTGGCGGGTGCTGCGGTCGAACAGCCGGCAGCCCAGGCTTTGTTCCAAGTCCCGGATGAGAATGCTCAATCCAGATTGAGAGATGTGGATGCGCTGGGCGGCCTTGCTGAAATTGCCTTCATTGCACACCGCGACGAAAGCTTCCAGCTGGCGCAGAGAAATCGACATCGCCGACGCCAATAGTTTGAAGATTCATATAAATCTATATGAACATTTCAATTTTTACAATTAGTCGACTCTGCTAGATTTCCTACAAACGCTTAGCGAGGAGTTCGCCGGCCGTGCCTGCACCCCTCGTTCTCCATCGGGGCAAGATCATCACCTGCAACGACCGGGATGAGATTGCCTCTGCAGTCGCCATCCAAGACCGACACATCGTCGCCGTGGGCAAGGACGAGGACGTGTTGGCCGCGGCCGGCCCCGGCGCCGAACGCATCGACCTCGCCGGCAAGACTGTGCTGCCCGGATTTACCGACGGGCATGCCCATATGGATCGCGAGGGCCTGCGGCGCCATTTGCCGAGCCTTTCCGCCGCCCGTAGCAAAGAAGAGGTTCTCGAACTCATCGCCGAGGAAGCGCGCAAGGCCCCGCCTGGCACCTGGATCGTCACCCAGCCCATCGGCCAACCGCCCGAATACCCCGAACCCGAAAACGCGCTCGCGGCTGGGCTCTACCCCACGCGCACAGACCTCGACCGCGCCAGCCTCCACCACCCGGTGTACATACGTCCGATCTGGGGATACTGGCGCAACCGGACTCCGCTCATCTCGGTCGCGAACTCGCGGGCGCTGGAACTCGCGGGCATCGGGCCTGACACCGTCTCGCCCTCGCCTGACGTAGAGATCGAACGCGATGAACGGGGAGTCCCCACGGGCCGCTTCGTGGAACACACGCTCGTGCCCATCGTCGAGCACACCCTGATGCGGGCTGCCCCGGGCTTTACCCTGGAACAGCGGGCAGCGGGCCTGAGCCACGCCATGGCCGAATACAACCGCTATGGCACGACCGCCGTGTTCGAAGGACACGGCGTCGCCGATGAAGTCATACGCGCCTATGAAACCGTGCACGCCCAGGGCGCCGCCACGGTCAGGGCGACCCTCGTGCTGAGCCCCTACTGGGGCCCCCGCGGCAGCGGCGACGCGATCGAACTGTTGCGCGAGTGGAGCGCCTGGCTTGCGCGGCGCGGCCGGGGCGACGACTTGCTGCGCGTCCAGGGCATTTACGCGGAGATCGACAAAGACCCGCTCAACAACCAGCTGCGCGCCAGCAATCATCCCTGCACCGGATGGGCAGGATTCCAGGCGGGTGCGGCGCTCGATGCCGGGCTGCTCGCGCCCTTGCTGGTGGAGGCCGCTCGCGCGCGCATCCGGGTGGCGGGCATCTGGCCAGACCTGCTTCCCTTGTTCGAGGCCGCCCACCGGCAACATGCCATCGATGACCAGCGATGGGTCTTGGGACACCAACCCGTGCTCGATGCGGAAACCGTGGCCCGCATACGCGACCTCGGCCTCGTGCTGACGACACACACCAACCGGCATATCTACAAAGACGGCGACCTCTGGGTCCAGCGTCGCGGCCCGCAAGGGCAAGACGACATCGTGCCGCTGCGCCGGCTGCTCGATGCAAACGTCCCGGTCGCATTCGGCAGCGACAATCTTCCCGTCTCGCTGTTCGGGCCGATCTGGCATGCCGTCGCGCGCTTGAGCCGCAACGGCACACTGGTGGCACCGGCCCAGGCGCTCAGCCGGCAGGAGGCCCTGCGCATCGCGACCCGCGGCGGAGCCTATCTGACTTTCGATGAAGACGTGCGCGGCGCCATTGCGCCGGGCAAGCTCGCCGACCTCGTGGTGGTAAATGCGGACCCGCTGACCTGCGAGGAAAACGACATCGCGTCGCTGCATTCGCTATTGACGATAGTCGACGGCCGAATCATCGCCCATCCGTCCTGCAAGGAGATCGTTCCATGATGCCCTTTCCTCCGTCTCCGGTCCGCCGGTCGCTGCTGGCATGCCTGGCCGCCTCGGCATGCCTGCACGCTTCTGCCTACGCCGCCGAGCCTTGGCCGGCGCGCCCCATACGCGTCGTCGTTCCGTACGCTCCCGGCAATACGGGCGACATCACCCTGCGCTTTACCCAGCTTCTGCTGGAAAAGCGCTTCGGCGTGCGCATACTGATCGACAACAAGAGCGGCGCCTCGGGCAACATCGGCGCCGAAGAAGTCGTGCGCGCCGCGCCCGACGGCTACACCTTCCTGCTCGGTGCCACCAATAACTTCGTCACCAACCAGTATTTGTTCAAGAGCATGCGCTTCGATCCGATCAAGGATCTCGCGCCGGTTTCCCTATTGAGCAACGGCCCGTCCGTGCTCGTGGTCAACGCCGCGTCTGACATCCGCACGCTGGCCGACTTGACCGCAGCGGCCAAGAAAAACCCAGGCAAGCTGAACTACGGCTCGCCCGGCAACGGCACGCCTCCGCATCTGGCGGCCGAACTGTACAGCCAGCTTGCCGGCGTGCAGCTGACCCACGTGCCGTACCGCGGTTCGCCTCCCGCCGTGCAGGCCTTGATGGCTGGCGACATCCAGCTCTACATCACGGCCCTGAGCTCGGTCGCCGGACACGTGTCCTCCGGCAAACTGCGCGCCATCGCGGTGGCAGACAAAGAACGCCTGTCCATCCTGCCCGAGGTTCCGACGACGGCGGAGCAGGGACTGCCCGGCCTGGTCACCGGCAACTGGTGGGGCCTCGCGGCGCCCCTGGGCACCGATCCGCAAGTCATCCAGCAACTCTCTTCCGCGCTGCGGGAAGTCATGCAAGATCCCGCGGTGCGCAAGCAGTATGCCGACATTGGGCTCACCCCCATAGGCAGCACGCCGGCCGAGTTCGCGGCGCGCATCGAAAGCGAAGCGCGGATCTGGAAGACGGTCATCGAAAAAGCCAACCTCCAGCCGGAATGAACGACCGGCGCCGGCGGGCGGCAAGACAGCCCCGCCGGCGCGCTTTTTTCCTTCGTGCACAGCCGGAAAGCCCAATACAATGGAGCGGCCCGGACTTGACGCGCCGAACGGTCCGGCGGCCACGAATCGGGCGCCACGTACGCCCTTTGCCAAGGAGACCCCATGAGTTCATCGCCGGCCGAGCAGCCGCGCCAACGCCTGATCGTCGCGATCACCGGAGCCACAGGTTCCATCTATGGACTTCGCTTGCTGGAAGTGCTGCGCGACCTGCCCGATTGGGAAACCCACCTCGTCGTATCCGAGGCCGGCGTGCTCAATACCATGCACGAGCATGGCCTCGGCCGCAAAGACCTCGCGAACCTGGCCGACGTGGTGTATCACCCCGGCGACGTGGGCGCGGCGATCGCGAGCGGGTCGTTCCTGACGGCCGGCATGGTGATCGCGCCCACTTCTATGAAAACGCTGGCGGCGGTGGCGCACGCCTATGCGGACAACCTCATCACGCGCGCCGCCGACGTCGTACTGAAGGAGCGGCGCCGGCTGGTGATGCTGACGCGCGAAGCGCCGTTGAACCTGGCGCACCTGAGGAACATGGTCGCAGTCACGGAAATGGGGGGAATCGTATTCCCCCCCGTTCCCGCCTTCTACGCAGGCATCCAAAGCGTCGACGACCTAGTCAACCACACCGTGCTGCGCATGCTGGACCTGTTCGGCATCCATTCCGACCGCCTCAAGCGGTGGAAGGGGCTGGGCGCAGGCCGGGGCCAGGAGCGCTGAGCGTTCAGTACGGCAAGCCGACGTAATTTTCGGCCAGGGCCGTGGAAGCCGCCTGCGAGCCTACTAGGTAGGCGAGTTCGGCATGCTGGATCTTTTGCCCGAACTCGCCGTTCTCGGGGAATTTGTGCAATAGCGACGTCATCCACCACGAGAAGCGGACGGCCTTCCAGACTCGGTTCAGGCAGCGCTCGGAATAGGTGGCGATGCCCTCGCGATCTCCGCCATAGTGGCGGATGATGGCGTCGGACAGGTAACGCACGTCCGACACGGCCAGGTTCAACCCCTTGGCTCCGGTGGGCGGGACGATGTGGCCCGCATCGCCGGCGAGGAACAGGCGCCCGAACTGCAAGGGCTCGGCCACGAAGCTGCGCAGCGGCGCAATGCTTTTCTCGATCGATGGCCCCGTGACGAGCGACGCGGCGGCCTCGTCGTCCAGCCTGCGGCGCAGCTCGTCCCAGAAGCGCTCATCCGGCCAGTTCTCGATTTTGTCGTCAAGCGAGCACTGGACGTAATAGCGGCTGCGGGTGGGCGAACGCATGCTGCAAAGCGCAAAACCGCGTTCGTGGTTGGAGTAAATGAGTTCGTCCGACACCGGCGGCGTATCGGAGAGGATCCCCAGCCAACCGAACGGATACACCTTCTCGTACGTCTTGATGGCGGATGCCGGGATGCTCGCCCGGCTCACGCCGTGGAACCCGTCGCACCCGGCGATGAAGTCGCACTCCACCACGTGCTCGGCGCCATCCTTGCGGTACTTGACCTTGGGCCGATCGGTGTCGAAATCGTGCACGCTGACGTTTTCGGCCTCGTAGACCGACGCATAGCCGGCCGCTTCCCGGGCATCCATCAAGTCATGCGTGACTTCGGTCTGTCCGTACACCATGACGGTCTTGCCGCCCGACAGGTTCTTTAGGTCGATGCGATGCCGCTGGCCGTCGAAGCAGAGCTCGATGCCTTCGTGGACGAGCCCTTGCTCGTGCATCCGGCGCCCCACGCCCAGCTCGTCGAGCAGTTCGACCGTGCCTTGTTCCAGGACCCCTGCGCGTATGCGGCCCAGCACGTATTCCTTGCTTCGCTGCTCGATGATCAGCGTTTCGATGCCCGCGCGGGAAAGAATCTGGCCCAGGAACAGGCCCGCCGGCCCGGATCCGATGATGGCGACTTGGACCCTCATGGCGCGTCTCCTGTGGATGGTTCGAGTGGAAGCCATCTTACGGACCATCATCCCAGGGATGAATAGATTTTGAATACATGTTCATGGATAATCGGAACATTCTGCCTGGCTCATGCCGACTTCCATGAAACACAGCGTACCGACTTACGCTCTCTACGGGGAACACGGGAAAAACCTCGTTCACGAAAGCCTGCATTGCGAATCCATCCCGCAGCGCAGCAGCCTGTACGATTGGGAGATCAAGCTGCATCGCCACGATCTCTTCGTGCAAATTCTGTACATACGGTCGGGCCGGGCCGACATCCAGTTCGAAGACAGCCGCTTCACCGCCCACGGCCCCTGCGCGCTCTTCGTGCCCGCCTTGCACGCGCACGGATTCCGCTTCTCCGAAGATATCGACGGCTCTGTCATCACCATCGTCACGCAGCATGTGGACAATCTGCTGGCGGGCCAGGCCAACCTGCTCGCGCATTTCCAATCGCCGCGGCACATCCCCTTCGAACCAGAGGAACCCGGCTATCGCGCCTTCTCCCAGTCGATCGAACTCCTGCTGGCCGAATACGGAGAGGCGCATCCGTGGCGCTTGCCCCTGCTCGGCTCGCTGCTCGCCTCTGTCCTGATTCTCCTCGCCCGCAAGATCGCGACGCAGGCTCACGTCGATCCCAGCCGGCGCAGTTCGCGCAGCGTCGTCCACTTGCATCGCTTCAAGGCCCTGCTCAATCGCAACTTCCGCGAACAACGCGCCATCACCTTCTACGCCGAGCGCCTCGGCATCACGCCCACGCAACTGAACCGGATCTGCCGCGAAGAGCTCGGACTGTCGGCCCTGGGCGTGATCAACGATCGCCTGTTGACCGAGGCACGGCGCGACCTGGCCTATTCGTCGCTGAGCGTCAAGGAGATCGCGCTTACGCTGGGCTTCTCCGACCCCAGCTACTTCTCGCGCTTCTTCACTAAGCACGCCGGCATGTCTCCCAGCGACTTCCGGATCAAGGTCAGGGACCAGTTCGACCAGGAGCGGGCCTCGGCCGTATCGGGGACTTGACCGCCTTCGCCTTTCGCCTTTACCTTCAGCAGACTGTAAGCTTGGCTGGGCGCATTCCACAGCCTGCCTCGCTTGCCGCCGTCGGTCCGTACGCATTCTCCCCTGCGCCAAGGAATTTCCTGCATGAGTGACGCGTTGCCCGCATCAAACCCGTCCGCATCCCGGACCGAATCATCGACGGCGGTACCAGCGCCGCAACCCATGCTCAGGACGCTGGACATCATGGCGCTGGTGGTCGGCATCGTCATCGGCGCCGGCATCTTCAGCGCCCCTTCCCTGGTCGCCGCCCATGCGAGCAGCCCGGCCGCGATGATGCTTTCCTGGGCGCTGGGCGGCTTGATCGCCATAGCCGGCGCCATGTGCTATGCCGAGCTGGCGGCCACCTATCCGCATGCCGGCGGAGACTACCACTACCTGCGGCGGGCCTTCGGCGCGCGCCTGGCCTTCCTCTTCGCATGGGCCCGGCTCACGGTCATTCCCACCGGCTCGATTGCGCTGCTCGGCTACATCTTCGGCGATTACGCCTCGCAAATCGTCAGCCTGGGTCCGGCCTCTTCGGCCATCTACGCAGCGGCGGTGATCCTGGTCTTGACGGGGGTGAACATCGCCGGGCTACGCACCGGCAAATGGACGCAGAACCTGCTGACCGCGGTCGAAGTAGGCGGCGTGCTGCTCATCATCGCCGTCGGGTTGTTCTTCACCGCGGACGCCTCGGCCGCACCGCCTCCGCCGCCTGCGTCCTCGACGGCCAACTGGGGCCTCGTCTTGATCTTCGTGATGCTCACCTACGGCGGCTGGAACGAGGCTGCCTACGTCTCGGCCGAGGCCATGGGCCCCAGCCGCAGCCTGCCCCGGGCGCTGTTCTGGAGCCTCGCGCTGGTCACGCTGCTCTACCTGCTGGTCAATCTGGCTTACTTGAAAATGCTCGGCCAGGCGGGCATGAGCGCCTCTTCTGCCGTGGCGGCCGACATGATGCGCCGGGCATTGGGAGAACCCGGCGCGCAGCTAATCGCCCTGCTGATCGCCGTTTCGGCGCTCACCTCGGCCAATGCCACCATCCTCACGGGCGCCCGCACCACCTACGCGTTCGGGCGGGACACCCCCGCGTTCGCGGTGCTGGCCAAATGGCACCCGCGGTGGCATACGCCCGTCAACGCGCTGTGGATACAGGCCGCGATCGCGCTCGCGCTGGTGCTGCTCGGGGCCTACACCCGCAGCGGATTCGCAACCATGGTCGAATACACGGCGCCGGTATTCTGGTTCTTCTTCGTGTTGACCGGCGTCGCGCTCTTCGTCTTGAGACGCAAGGATCCATCGGCGCACCGCCCCTTCCGCGTACCGCTCTACCCGCTCACGCCTTTGGTGTTCATCGCGACCAGCGGCTACCTGTTCTATGCCAGCCTGCGACACACGGGCGTCGGGGCATTGGTGGGCGTCGCGGTATTGATCGTCGGCGCTGTCGTCATGCTGGTGCTGCCGCGCGATGCCTCGGCGGCATCCTGAGCTGAACCGACCCTGACCTGAACCGACCCTGGGAGACAGTCCATGAAGCGACGCGATTTCTGTCTGGCCACCCTGGCAGCCGCAGCCAGTGTCGCCACCTCGGCCTGCGCACAATCGGCCGACCCCACGTCCAAGCGGACTTACCGCACGCCGGACGTCATCTTCGTTCCCACGCCCCAAGCTGTCGTCGACGCCATGCTCGAAGTCGCCAAGGTCGGCCCCAACGACGTCCTGTACGACCTCGGCTCGGGCGACGGGCGCATTCCCATCACGGCTGCCAAACGCTTCGGGACGCGCGGCGTGGGCATAGACCTCGATCCACGCCGCATCGAGGAAGCGAACGCCAACGCCCGCGCGCAAGGGGTGACGGACAAAGTCCAGTTCATACAGGGAGACTTGTTCGAGCAAGACCTCTCGCCCGCCACCGTCATTACGCTGTACCTGCTGCCCAACCTGAACCTGAAGCTGCGGCCCAAGCTGCTCGCGCTCAAGCCCGGCACCCGCATCGTCTCGCACGCTTTCGACATGGGGGACTGGGAGCCGCAGCAACGCCTGACGGTGGACAACAAGCAAATCTTCTTCTGGACGGTCCCCGCCAGGTGAACTCGCGCCGCGGAGCCGCCGGCAGGCGGCTCCCGGCTCAGTTCAACGGGTTCCGCACCCTTTCCAGTATCTCTTCCCCATACGCCTCCAGCTTGCGCGCGCCGACGCCGCTGATCTCTCCGAGCGCCTCCAACGAGGACGGCCGGGCCAGCGCGATCTCGCGCAGGGTGGCATCGTGGAAAATGACATACGCCGGCACGCCATGGCTGCGCGCCACCTCGGCGCGCCAGGCCCGCAGCGCAGTGAACAAAGACTCGGCCTCGGGCGGCAAGGTCGCGGCGGCACGGGCGCGGGCGCCTTCCCGGCTGCGGCTGGGCTTGGCGGTCTCACGGCGCAGCATCAAGACACGCTCTCCCTTGAGTACCACGCGGCTGCCTTCGGTCAGCGCCAGCGTGCCGTAGGCATCGTGATCCACGGTCAGTAGGTTCAGCGCAATCAGTTGCCGCAACACGCTGCGCCACTCTTTCTCGCTCAGGTCCGCCCCCACGCCGAACACGCTCAACTCATCGTGGCGGTGTTGGGTGACGCGTTCGGTCCGCTTGCCGCGGAGGATATCGATCACGTGGCCCGCGCCGAAACGCTGGCCGCGCTCTTTCCAGAGCCGGTAGACGGCCGAGAGGATTTTCTGCGCCGCCTGGGTGCCGTCCCACGCCTGCGGCGGCTCGAGGCACGTATCGCAATTGCCGCAAGGCTGCGAGCGCTCGCCAAAGTATTGCAGCAGGCGCACCCGACGGCATTCCACGGTCTCGCACAGCCCCAGCATGGCTTCGAGCATGGCGGCCGAACGGCGCTTGTACGCCTCATCGCCGGCGGACTCGTCGATCATCCGCCTTTGCTGCACCACGTCCTGCAGCCCATAGGCCATCCAGGCCGTGGCCGGCAGCCCGTCGCGGCCGGCGCGGCCCGTTTCCTGGTAATACCCCTCCACCGACTTGGGCAGGTCGAGGTGGGCCACGAAGCGGACGTCAGGCTTGTCGATCCCCATGCCGAACGCGATCGTGGCCACCATGACCACCCCGTCTTCGCGCAGGAATCGCGCCTGGTTGGCAGCCCGCACGGCCGCGTCCAGGCCGGCGTGGTATGGCATGGCATCGATGCCCTGGGCGCAAAGGAATTCGGCGACCTCCTCCACCCGCGCCCGCGACAAGCAGTACACGATGCCCGAATCCCCGGCGTGCTCCTGACGGAGGAAATCCAGCAATTGCCGGCGCGGATCGCTCTTTTCGACGATGCGATAACGGATATTGGGACGGTCGAAGCTGGAGACGAAATGACGCGCGTCTTGCAGCCCGAGCCGCTCCGCGATCTCGAGCCGCGTGGCCTGGGTCGCCGTGGCGGTGAGCGCAATGCGGGGCACCTGCGGCCAACGCTCATGCAACATCGACAAACCGAGGTACTCCGGCCGGAAATCATGCCCCCATTGCGAGACGCAGTGCGCCTCGTCGATCGCAAACAGGGCGATGCGGCCGCGCTCGAGCAAGGACAGGCAGCGCTCGGTCAGCAAGCGCTCGGGCGCGACGTACAGCAGATCGAGCTCGCCGGCGATGAACGCCCGCTCGACTTCGCGCCCGCGGGCATAGTCTTGCGTGGAATTCAGGAAAGCTGCCTTGACCCCCAGCTCGGTCAGCGCATCGACCTGGTCTTGCATCAGGGCGATCAGCGGGGATACGACGACCCCAGTGCCGCTACGCACCAGGGCGGGCACTTGATAGCACAGCGACTTGCCTGCGCCGGTAGGCATCAGCACCAGCGCATCGCCGCCGGCCACCACGTGGTTCACGATTTCCTGCTGCGGCCCGCGGAAATGGTCATAACCGAAAACCCGGCGCAGTACCTCCAGCGCTCGGTCGTCACCCATGCGCCGGAGCCTCGCCTGCGTGCAAGCGATCCAGTCCTTGGCGCAAGTCGGCGATCAGGTCGGCCGGATCTTCCAGGCCGATGTGCAGGCGCACGGCGGGCCCTTCGGGCTGCCATCGGGTAGCAGTGCGATAAGGCGCCGCGTGCACCACGGTAATCAGGCTCTCGAAGCCGCCCCAGCTCGAACCGATGCCGAACAGCTGCAGGCCGTTGACGAAGCGTGCGAGCGCCGCTTCGTCAACAGGCTTCAAGACGACCGAGAACAACCCCGAGGCCCCCCGATAATCGCGTTTCCAGAGGGCATGCCCCGGATCGGTCTCGAGCGCCGGATACAGCACCCGCGATACCTCGGGTTGCTGCTGCAGCCAGCGCGCCACTTCCAGAGCGTTCTTCTCGTGCTGTTTGAGGCGCACGCCCAGCGTGCGCAGGCCCCTGAGTGCCTGATAGCAATCGTCCGGGCTCACGCTATAGGCATAGTCGTACACCGTCTGCCGCACCGGCTTCCAGTACTGCTCGTTGGTGGAGACGACGCCTATCATCAGGTCGGAGTGGCCGCCTATGTACTTGGTACCCGCGTGGATCGAAATGTCCACGCCCAGCTCGAAGGGCGAGGCGAAATATGGCGTCACCCAGGTGTTGTCGGCGAGCACGGGAATGCCGCGCGCATGGGCCGCCCGCGCGATCGCCGGGATGTCTTGCATCTCGAAAGTGAGCGAACCCGGAGACTCGCAGAACACCGCGCCGGTGTTGTCGCGCAGCAGGTCGGCGATGCCGGCGCCGATGAGCGGATCGTAATACTCGACCTCGATGCCCATGGGCACCAGCCTGCGGTCGCAGAAACCGCGCGCAGGCGAATAGGCCGAATCAGTCACCAGCAAATGCTGGCCGGGCTTGAGCACCGCCAGCAAGGCCACGATGATGGCCGACAAGCCGTTGGGCGTGGCCACCGCCTGATGCGCGCCTTCCAAGCGGGCCACGGCTTCTTCGAAAGCAAACGTGGTGGGCGTTCCGTGCCGGCCGTAGCTGACCGGCTTCTTGGTCAGGTCGCGCGGAGCCTCGTACGACTCGATCGTGGGATGGATGACGGTAGAAGTGCGGAAGACGGGAGTATTGACCATGCCGGAGTACGCTTCTGGAGCGCGTCCGGCATGCGCCAGCAAGGTATCGGGCTTGGGCATGGCTGTTCTGGGTTCGTTGCGGCGCTGCGCCGGTAAGCAGGCCATTTTAGCCAAGTTGGTTTCCCGGAAAGGCCGGCTTGCCTCGACGCGCCAACTCTCCCAGGATTCGTTCGACGATCGCCTCCGGCGGCTGCTCCGCGTCGACGACGATGGCATTGCTCGGCGGCTCCAGCGTATCGAATTGGCTGCGCGCCAGCCGCGGGTCGAAAAAATGCCCCTTGCGCTGCGCCAGGCGCCGAATCACGGTGCCATAGGACACGTCGAGATGGACGAACACCACGTCTTCGCCCGGCTTGGCCAGGACGGCCCGGTAACGCTCGCGCAGCGCCGAACAGCTGAATACGTGCGGCTTGCCCGTGGCGAGCGACGCCTCGATGGCCGTGCGCATCGCCTGCAGCCAGGGTGCGCGGTCTGCGTCGTCCAGCGGCTCGCCGCGCGACATTTTCTCGATGTTCGCCGGCGGATGAAAAATGTCGGCATCCGCATAGCCGCAGCCCAGGCGCTCCGCCAACAGCTGGCCGACGGTCGTCTTGCCGCTGCCCGAAACGCCCATGATCACCACCACCATGACGGCCTCCCATTGCGATCCGGATCGAAGCGGCCGGCGGGGCCGGGTCCGCCCGGCTTGTTCGCGCGCGGGCGGTGCCGGCTGCCGATGCCATGACACGCTGGATAGACCGCCCCGCTGCCCGCCGGTTCGGCGCGACCGCCCGCCGACTGCACAAGCCGACATCCTGCTTCAAATCCATCGCTCCTGCAAAAAAAGAAAACTGGCGCATTGCTGCGCCAGTTCTCCGTACTGCAGGATTGAGGGGAACGCTTCAGGCGTTAGTTCTTGGGCGGTTGGGCAGAGCGACGATGCTCGCGCATGCGGTCGCCGCGCTCGAGGCGCTTTTTCACGGCATCGGTGACGAGCTGCTTTTGCTGGCCATCGAGCGAGTCATACACAGCCAGCCATGCCTCGCGCGCCGCGTCCATCTTCGGCTTGAGCGCCGCGCGGTCGGCTTCCCGCTTGGCGGTCAGCGCGCGCAGGTCGAGCGGCCCCGCATCCACCTGGGTGCGCAGCGCCTTGGCGCTTTCCTGGCGCTGGGCGCGCACGGCCTTGGCAACCTCCCGGCTCTGCTCACGCGCGGTGTCCCACAGTTTTTGTTGCGATTCGTTCAAGTTGAGCTTGGACTTCAACCGCCCCAGCATGGCGAAGGGCGCCTCGCTGCCGGGAAGGAAAGCGGAGCCGTGCATCGGCCCGTGGCGTCCCTTGAAGGCGTGGCGGTGCTGGTGGGGCGCCTTCTGCTCGGCTTGCGTGCTATTGTCATTGGCAGGCTGGGCGTGGACGGCCTGGAAAACGCCGGCGCTGCCGGTAGCCAGCGCGAGCGACAACGCGATAGTGCGAAGGGTGTGCTTGGTCATTGCGATACTCCTTGTCAACACCGCATCGAACTGCGGCGGTGACTGCATTCTGGGTCAGCGCCGGTTTCGGACCCGTTGCACGCGCAGGGCCATCTGTTTCAACCGATTTCACGCTGCTTGCCGCTGCAAGCGCCTGACGCGAACATTCCGCCATGGAAAAACCCGCCACCAAACTGCTCGTGGTCGACGACGATCCGGCCTTGCGCCAACTGCTCGCCGACTACCTCAACAAACAGGGCTACGACACCCTGCTCGCCCCCGATGCGACCGATCTCGAGGCGCGCATCGCCCGCTACAGCCCCGCCCTGCTGGTGCTGGACAGGATGCTACCCGGCGGGGACGGCGCCGACGCCTGCCGAAGACTGCGCGAACGGGGGGAGGACCTGCCCGTCATCCTGCTCACCGCGCGCGATGAAACAGTAGACCGCATCATTGGCCTGGAAGCAGGCGCCGACGACTATCTGGGCAAACCGTTCGACCCGCGCGAGCTGCTAGCGCGGATCGAAGCGGTCCTGCGGCGCAAGAGCGGGCCATCGGCCTTGACCAAGGACGCACCGGTCGCATTCGGTCCGTTCGTGTTCGATCCCAAGGCGCGCACCCTGCACCGGGGAACCGAGCAGGTTCGCCTCACCGGCGGAGAATTCAACCTGCTCGAAGCCCTGCTGCGCAATGCGGGCAAGCCGTTGTCGCGCGAGCGGCTGCTCGCGCTGGCGCGCGACGACGAAGCCGGCGAGCGCAACGATCGCGCCATCGACATCGCCATCCTACGCTTGCGCCGCGCGATCGAGGACGATCCGAAACAGCCGAAATGGATCCAGACGGTCTGGGGCATCGGCTACCGCTTCGCGCCCCTGACCAGCAACGGCGATGCGGCGCCGGCTACGCCGCCGCATTCATGAGCGCGACTTCGCTTCGACGCTGGGGCGGACGCCTGGTGCCGCGCACGCTGCGCGCGCGGCTCGTCCTGCTGATACTCGGCTCCGTGCTGGTCGCCCAGGCCGCCACCTTCCTCGCCATCGAGCACTACCGGCGCGACGTCCTGGAAAACGTCGCCCCGGATTTCATCGCCACGACCATACGCACCCTGCGCGCGGCCCTCTCCCAGATCGACGAGAGCGAGCGCGCCGCCTTCGTGGCGGCAGCTTCGGGCGGCGAATGGCGCCTGGTGTCGCGCCCCGTCCCACCCCGGCCCCGGTTCGGGGAAGAACGCCCGCCCCGCCGCGAGGGACACCCGCCCCGGCGCCGCTTCGAGCCCCTGTCCTGGGGACGCATGCCCCCGGACTTCCAGCCCGGGGAATTCCGCTTCACCCCCGAGCGCCGCGGCCCGCGCGAGGCGCCGCGATGGGCCGACGACGATCCCCGGCCCGCGCTGCGCGGGCTGATCCGCCGGCTGAACGAACAATTGGCGGACGGCACGCGGGTGGCCCTCTCCCGCGGGCCCGAACCAGCCCTGTTCATTTCCCTCAACCCGGCTGTCGGCAACGACGACGAGCCGGTGATGCGCTCATGGCTGGTGATATCCCTGGAGCGCATCAATCCTCCGGTCCGCACGCCCCTGGTCGTCATGTGGCTGGGGGGACTCGGGGCGATCCTATTGCTGGCCGCCTGGTTCTCCTGGCACATCACCCGCCCCATTACTTCGCTCGCCCACGCCGCCGACCGACTTGCCTCCGGCGCGCCGGAGCGGGTCGAACCCTCCGGCCCGCACGAGACGCGGGTGCTCGGCGAACGCTTCAACGCGATGCTGGACGCGCTGCAGGAGTCGGACCGCGTGCGCCGCACCCTGCTTGCCGGCCTGCCCCACGATCTCAAGGGGCCGCTGTCGCGGATGCGGCTGCGCACCGAAATGCTGGACGACCCGTCCGTCAAGGAGGGGCTGCGGCAGGACGCCGAAGACATGCAGCACATCGTCGACCAGTTCATCAGCTTCGTGCGAGGCACCGATCCGGCCACCTACCACTTCGCGCCCCTCGACCTGGGCGCGTGGCTGCGCGAACGCCTGCACACCTGGAAGGGCACGGGCTGCGAGGTGGAACTGACCTCGCTACAAGAAGACGTAACGGTGGCGGGCGACGCCGTCGCCCTGGGCCGGTTGGTGGACAACCTCATACACAACGCCCTCCAGCACGGCGCCCCGCCCATACACGTCGCGCTCGCCGCGCTCGATGGCCACGCCTTGCTCAGCGTGACGGACCACGGCCAGGGCATCCCGCCCGAGCGGCGCGCCGAAGCGCTCCAGCCGTTCTCGCGCCTGGATGCGGCGCGCAGCCGGACCGGCAATGTCGGGTTGGGATTGGCACTCGTGGAGGCCATCGCGCGCGCCCATGGCGGCAGCATCGCCCTGGAGCAAGCCGCGCACGGGGGCCTGAAGGTCGACGTCAGGCTGCCTCTTGCCAAGAACTGACCCCGCGGCAGGCCCTTGGGCCGTAAGGGGGAACCCTAATTATGGCAAAATCGAATAAAGGACTACTCGTCCACCCATAAAACGATGACCACACCCAATAAACCCGCCGCAGCTCCGGCCACCAACTTTCTGCGCAACATCGTCGAAGCGGACCTCGCCGCCGGACGCTATGCCGGGAAGCGCTGGGCCGGCAAACCCGGGCCGGCAGCGACGCACGCCGAAGCGCCGCTGGACCCGGCGCGCATACGCACGCGCTTTCCGCCGGAGCCGAACGGCTACCTGCACATCGGCCACGCCAAGGCCATCAGCCTGAACTTCGGGCTGGCCCGCGACTACGGCGGTGTCTGCCATTTGCGCCTGGACGACACCAACCCCGAGAAAGAAGAACAACGCTACGTCGACGCCATCGTCGACGCCGTCCGTTGGTTGGGCTATGACTGGACGGGTTTCGGCACCGAGCATTACTACCATGCGAGCGACTACTTCGACTTCATGTATGAAGCCGCCGAAGCGCTCGTCATGGCGGGCGATGCCTACGTGGACGAGCAAAGCCCGGAGGAAATCCGCGCCATGCGCGGCACCCTCACGGAGCCGGGAAAGGATTCGCCCTGGCGTTCCCGGCCCCGCGAGGAATCCCTCGCGCGCCTGCGCGAAATGCGCGACGGCAAGCATCCGGACGGCGCGATGGCGCTGCGGGCCCGCATCGACATGGCCTCGCCCAACATCAACCTGCGCGACCCGGTCCTCTATCGGATTCGTCACGCCAAGCACCACCGCACGGGCGACAAATGGTGCATCTACCCGATGTACACCTATGCGCATCCCATCGAAGATGCGCTCGAGGGCATCACGCACAGCATCTGTACGCTGGAATTCGAAGACCAGCGACCCTTCTACGACTGGCTGCTCGGCCGCCTGCGCGACCTCGGCCTGCTCGCGGATCCGCTGCCACGCCAGCATGAGTTCGCGCGCCTGAACCTGAGCTACGTGATCACCAGCAAGCGCAAGCTGGCGCAGCTGGTCAACGAGGGCCACGTCACCGGCTGGGACGACCCCCGCATGCCCACCATCTTGGGCCTGCGGCGCCGCGGCTACACCCCGGAGTCGATCCGCCTACTGTGCGAACGCACCGGCGCCTCAAAGTCCGAGTCGGTCATCGATTACTCGCTACTGGAACAAGCGCTGCGCGATGACCTCGATCCCAAGGCGCCGCGCACCGTCGCCGTCCTGCGGCCGCTCAAGCTGGTCATCACCAACTATCCCGAAGGGCAGAGCGAAGAATGCTCGGCACCGCGCCATCCCCACCATCCGGAGATGGGCCGGCGCACGTTCCCCTTTGGGCGCGAACTCTGGATCGAGCAGGAAGACTTCGCCGAGACGCCGCCCAAGGGATTCTTCCGGCTGTTCCCGGGCAACATGGTCCGGCTGAAGTACGGCTACGTCGTCAAATGCACGGGCTGCGTCAAGGACGAGTCCGGCAAAGTCGTGGAAGTCCACGCCGAATACCTGCCCGACACCCGCAGCGGCACCCCGGGTGCCGACAGCGTCAAGGTCAAGGGCAACATCACGTGGCTGTACGCGCCAACGGCCGTACCCGCCGAGATCCGCCTCTACGACCGCCTGTTCACCGACCCCAACCCCGGCGCAGGCGGCAAGGACTTCATCGAGCACCTGAACCCCAATTCGATCGAAATCGTCCAGGGCTACCTCGAACCGGGCACGGACGGCACGCCCGGCACCTCGTATCAGTTCGAGCGCTTCGGCTATTTCGTGGCCGACCGGGAAATCTCCTCCACCCTGGCGCCGGTGTTCAACCGCACGACGACCCTGCGGGACTCCTGGGGCAAGTAAACCCGCGGGGGTGCCCCCGCGGACACAACCTCTAACCCATCCTCCCGCTTGTCCCGGTAGAATCTGGACTTTGCGCAATTGCGCCTTGCGGCGCCGCCCATGGAAGCCAGTCCCGTACTCGACATCAAGAGCACCTCGCTCTACGCCATCCGCGTGGTGCTGCACACCTCCGACCTCCAGGCCGTCCTGGCCGCGCTCGATCAGCGCATGGAGGAAGCCGCCGGCTTTTTCGAAGACGAGCCGGTGGTCATCGACGCATCGCGCCTGACCGCGCCGCTCGACTGGACGCAGCTGGTCGACGCGCTCAGGCGGCACAACCTGCCCGCCATAGGCATCATGGCACCGGAGGACCTAGCCGAGTCGGCCAGGCAGGCGGGGCTGACGCTGCTGTCGCTGCCCGCCGCGCCGACGCGCTCACCGGCCGCCGAACCGACCGAGACCGCAACGACGAAAAGCGAAGCGCCAGCCTCGGCGCAAGCGCCGGCCTCGCCACCGCCCGCGGCCGAAGTCGTGATGGAAACGGTGGCCGAACAGCGGCCGGCGCCGCCGCAAGCGGTCCCGACCTTGGTGATCGAAAAGCCGCTGCGATCCGGGCAGCGCGTCTACGCCCGGCACGCGGATCTCATCGTCCTCGGCGTGGTAAGCCATGGCGCCGAAGTGATCGCCGATGGCAATATTCACGTCTATGGTCCGCTGCGGGGCAAAGCCATGGCCGGCGCGCGCGGCGACACCAAGGCGCGCATCTACACCACCCAATTCCAGGCGGAGCTGGTCGCCATCGCGGGCGTCTACCGCCCGATGACCACGGCTCTGCCCGAAATCCAGGACAAACCGGCGTTGATCCGCCTCGAAGGCGAGAAACTGCTGGTCGAACCGTTGCCCATTTAACTCGTTAAGGATCCACTCTCCATGGCACGTATCGTTGTCGTGACTTCAGGCAAAGGCGGCGTCGGAAAAACCACCACCAGCGCGAGCTTTTCGTCGGGCTTGGCCATGCGCGGACACAAGACCGCCGTGATCGATTTCGACGTGGGCCTGCGCAATCTCGACCTCATCATGGGATGCGAACGACGCGTGGTGTACGACCTGATCAACGTGATCCAAGGCGAAGCCACGCTCAACCAGGCCCTGATCCGCGACAAGCAGCTCGAGAACCTCTACATCCTGCCTGCTTCACAGACGCGCGACAAAGACGCCCTGACGCAGGAAGGCGTGGAAAAAGTCATGGAGGGCCTCAAGGAGATGGACTTCGAGTACATCGTCTGCGACTCGCCGGCGGGCATCGAGTCCGGTGCGCTGATGGCCGCCTATTTCGCGGACGACGCATTGGTCGTCACCAACCCCGAGGTCTCCTCGGTACGGGACTCCGACCGCATCCTGGGCATACTCTCGGCAAAGTCGCGGCGGGCCGTCAACGGCGAAGAGCCGGTCAAGGAACACCTGCTGCTCACCCGCTACAACGCCAAGCGCGTGGCAGAAGGCGAGATGCTCTCGCTCAAGGACGTCGAAGACATCCTGCGCATCAAGCTGATCGGCGTCATTCCCGAATCCGAGGATGTGCTGCAAGCCTCGAACCAAGGCCTGCCCGCCATTCACCTGAAAGGCACGCCGGTGGCCGAAGCGTATCAGGACGTGGTCGACCGCTATCTGGGCCAGGACAAGCCGCTGCGGTTCATCGACTATGAAAAGCCCGGCCTGTTGAAGCGTTTGTTCGGAGGGAAATAATCGATGTCCTTGCTTTCGTTTTTCCTCGGACAAAAAAAGCCGTCCTCCGCCGGTGTCGCCAAGGAACGGCTGCAAATCATCCTCGCCCACGAACGGTCGGCCTCCTCGAGTTCGTCCGACTATCTGCCCCAGCTGCAGAAAGAGCTCGTGGCCGTCATCTCCAAGTACGTCAAGATCAATCCGGACGACATCAAGGTGCACCTGGAGCGCCAGGACACGCTAGAAGTGCTGGAAGTCAAGATCGAAATGCCGTCGGCAACCTGAGCCCCCTTGCCCTGGCGCCGGCGGCATGCCGCCCTGGAGGCGCCCGCTAGGCGCCGCCGGCCGGGCGCGGCAAGGTGATGCAAACCCTTAGCCCGCCCAGCTCCGGAGCGCGGGAAAAACCGATGGTTCCCCGATAGGCTTCGACTAGGTCGCGCGCGATCGCCAGGCCGAAGCCGGTTCCGGGACGGGATTCGTCCCAGCGCCTTCCGCGCTCGATGCGCACCGCCTCGTCTTCGGGCAAGCCCGGGCCGTCGTCCTCGATGGTCAACATCCACGCGGCACGGCTTGACTCCCGGGCCGTCACGCGCACGTGTCCGCGAGCCCATTTGCGCGCGTTGTCGAGCAGGTTGCCGAGCAGCTCCGTCAGGTCGCCCTCGTCTCCGGCGAAACGCAGGTCAGGCGCGACGTCTTCTTCCCAATCGAGCGCCTGCGCCCCCGGCAGCGTCTGGATGGCGCGCAAGGTCTTGCGCACGGCGTCGGCCACCACGGTGGAGCGATTCCCCAAGGCCGCCGCCATGCCCGCTCGGGCCCGCGCTAGCGTCCGGTCCACCTGGCGACGCATGGCGTTGACCTGTTCTTCGATGTCGTCCGCCAGGGCGTCCCTGCCCTCCGCGCGGGCCCGCCGCGCGGCGGCGCCCATGACCGCGAGCGGCGTCTTGAGGCCGTGCGCGAGGTCCCCGGCCTGCGTTTGTGCGCGTTCGAGCGAGGCATCATGGAACGCGATCATCCGGTTCAGCTCGTCCACGACCGGTTGGACCTCATCCGGCACATCCCGCGGCAGCTCCCGGGTGCGCCCGCTGCGCACCGCCTGCAGGTGGGCGCGCAAATCGCGGAACGGACGCAGGGCGAGGTGAATGAAGCCGGCCATCGCGAGGATGAGCAGCAGCCCGAGCCCGGCCAGCGAAGGAACCAGCAGGCTCAGGAAGGTACGGCGCTCGGCCTGCAGGTCTGCCCGGTCGAGGGCCACCAATAAGTGCACCGTGGCCCCGGTAGCGCTGTCATCGAGCGCGATGGTCCGCTCCGCCGAAAGCAGCTGCGAGCCTTCAGGCCCGGCCACCTTGCCAATGGTGACGGGCCGCGCGGGATCGGCCGCCAGCGTGGGCAGGACCGTGTCCCACAGGGACCGTGACCGCAATTGCTGGTTGTCCGGGCCGTCGATTTGCCAGTACAGCCCGCTGTACGGCTGTTCGAACCGAGGATCAGACGGTGCGGCCTCGAGCGAGAGGACGCCGCCCGCATCCACGCGCACCTGCCCGGCCAGCGTCTTTAGATACAGATCGAGTTCGGCCACGGCGCGACGCTCCATCTGCCGGTCGAAGATCAGCGTCAGTCCGACCCCGCCCGCGGCCAGCGCGAGCAGGATCATCAACGCCGCGGCGCAGCTCAGCCTGACGAGCAGCGACCGGCGGCTCATCGCGTGCTGTCGGGAATCAGGTAACCGTGGCCGCGGCGCGTCTCGATGAGATCCACGCCCAATTTGCGACGCAGGCGCGCCACCAGCGCTTCGATGGCGTTGACGTCGCGATCGCTTCCGGCTTCGTAGACGTGTTCAATGAGTTCGCTCTGCGACAACACCCGCCCGGGATGGTGCAGGAAATACGCCAGGAGCCGGTACTCCAAGGAAGACAGCGTCATGGCCGATCCATGGACGGTCACCATGCGGGTACGCGTATCGACCTCCACCGGGCCGGCACGCAGGATCGCCGAGGACTGGCCGGCCGCGCGCCTGATGATGGCCCGCAGGCGCGCGAGCAGTTCTTCCATCTGGAACGGCTTGGCTAGGTAATCATCCGCCCCGGCGTCGATGCCCTCGACCTTGTCGCGCCAGCCGTCGCGCGCCGTCAGGATGAGAATGGGCGTGGTGATGTCGGCCGCGCGCAACCGCTTCAGCACGGTGAGCCCGTCGAGCTTGGGCAGCCCGAGATCCAGCACGATGGCGTCGTACTCCTCGGTACCGGCGCGAAACCAGGCGCTCTCGCCGTCTTCGGCATGATCCACCGCGTAATGCGCCCGCTCCAGCCCCGCCCGGATGTCCGCCGCAATGCGGGGCTCGTCTTCCACTACGAGAATGCGCATGACCTATTTGATCTTGAGAATTTCCAGGGTGCGGGCATCGATTTCCAGCTTCTTGCGGCGTCCGCTCGAAGGCAGCACCTTGACTTCGTACACCCAGATGCCGTCTTCCCGCTCGAGTTCGATCTCAATGATATCGCCCGGCACCCGCTCGCGCACGACGCGCAAGACTTGGGACAACGGCCGGATCTCCCCCTGCACCAACGCCGCCCGGGCGCAGTCTTGGTCGTTCTTGCACGATTCGTCGCGCGCATGGGCCAACATAGCCGGGCAGGCGAGCGCCGCCGCCAGCATGGGCGCGGCCAGGCGCGGCGCGAACCGCGGGCGGCGGGGGAAGAAAGTCGCAAACATGGGAGGCACACTAACAGGCGCTGCCTGATAAGACGCTGACATCGGCGGTCAGGGAAACGGGGCGAGCTGCGACTATGCTTCGAGCCATCGTCAACGAATCATCCTGAGGACCACCATGCGCGTGTTGCCTGCCTTCATCATCGCCTTTGCCGCCACTGCCGCCGCCAGCCCCGCTGCCTACGCGGCCGACAAATGCGAATACGTGCCCCGCGAGCGTTGGATCCCCATTGACCAGGCCATCCGCAAGGCGGAAGAACTGGGCTACGAGGTGCGGGAAGTCGAGCCCGACGACGGCTGCTGGGAAGTCGAGGGTTTCGACAAGAACGGCGCCAAGATCAAGCTCTACATCCATCCGGTGACCGGAGAAGTGGTCCGGCCCGAAGAATGGCTGCCCCGCCGCCCCCGCGGCCGGAACTAATGGACCGCAGATCCCTTCCGCAGACCCTCGCACCGAGGAGCGATGCCGTGAACCAGTCCGTATTCTCCGATGGCGCCGCAACCCAATGCGGCGCGGGCGACGACGCCCCAGGCACCATAGGCGCCGACAGCCGCCTGCGCCACCGCATCGAATCGGCCTTGAACGAGCTGTGCAAGGCACGTGAGCGGCAGTTCGGCTATGCAGCGCAAGGCGCCGTCGTGGCCGCGCTCAAGCGGGATTTCGGCATTGCCCCCCACCTGCCCTGGACGGAAATCTGGAACTGGCCCGCCAGCCGTGCGGACGAAATCCTCAACTACCTGAGCGGCCGCTACGCGGAGACGATCGGCCGCCCCGCCGCCGGCCTTCAGCGCAGCGCGTAGTGCACCATCCGCGTCAGCGGGGCCTCCAGGCCGTGCTGCATGCGGGGGGGCAGGTTGAGGGGCTTGAGGAACATCTTCACGCTCATGTCCGGGCTCACGTTGCGCTGCACCAAACGCCGGCACGCCGCATGGATGCGGTCGATGGCGGCCTTGTCGTTGGCTTGCCCGGGATGCCGGTGATTGAACACATGGCGGATGGAGCACTCGGCATCGTCGTTGCGGATCTCCAGCAACCGCCGCACCAGCGCCCGCAGCACCTTCATCCGGCCGTTGCCTTCCTGGGCGTTATACCGATTGAAGTACAGGTAGAAGTATTTGTAGTGGCGGACTTCGTCCGTCCGGATGTGGGTGGTGATCTCGCGCAACACCGGCTCGGGCGCGTACGCGGCCAGGCTGCGGTACAACGACGCCGTCCCCATTTCCACCACGCAGCGGGCCGCCAGTTCCAGCGCCTTGGTGGGCTCGAACTCCTCCAGCGTACAGCGCTGGGAATACTCGCTGAAAAAACTGTCGAACGCGCTTTGCCAATCGAAGTCGGGCCAGACGTGCTCGATGTACGCACGCAAGGCGCGGCCGTGCTGTAATTCCTCCGGCTCCCAACGCGACCCTAGCCAGCCGGCCACGTCCGGGTCGTCCTGGTAATATTCGATGAGGTTGCGCGTGTAGAGGTCCGACCCACTCTCGATGAACGAAGCGCTGCAAAGCAGGAAAAACAGCGCCTCGTCCGACTCGACCAAGCTCGGGTCGATGCGCGACAGATCGATGTCTTCTAGCCGCCAGGGCATCGCAGTAGCAACAGCGTCCACCGAAATTTCTCCGAGTTCGCAGTCCTTGCAGGATAAGCCTAATCGAGGCGAGATTCGAGTCCCTCCAGGCTTTTCGGAGGTGCATCCCCGACGTTACTTTGTGTAATGCTTGTCGAGTTCGTTCACAGACATCGCCGGGCGATTCTGTCACTGTTATTCCAAGCCGCGGCGCGCTGGCCGCGCCGCATACCTCACACATTCAGGGAGTCACCTCATGAACGCGAAACGATTTGCCCAACTGATGATCGGTGCCGCCCTCGTGGTCGCGGCAACCGGGTGTTCCACCTGGGACAGCATGTCCGGCCGCGAAAAGAGCGCGGTCGTCGGCGCCGGACTGGGCGGCGTGGCAGGTGCTGCCATCTCTGACGGCGGCATCCTGGGCACCGTGGGCGGCGCCGCGATAGGCGGCGTCGTCGGCGACCAGGTCGGCAAGCGCCGCTAAAGGGGCAGCCTGCCCCAAGGCAAACAGCCCCGGTCCGAAAGGACCGGGGCTGTTGCGTTTTTGCGAAAGATGTATCAAGCCTGCGCCGGCAACCCTACTCGGGCAGGATGTTGGCGGCCTTGGTGACCTCGGCCCACTTGGCGTATTCCGCCTTGGACAAATCCCCCAGTTCCCGGGAGCTCATGGGCCGCGGCGTCATGCCCTGTTTGAGCATGGTGGCCCGCACCTCCGGGTGCTCCAGCAGGCGGTTGAAGGCGGCGTTGTAGCGCGTGACCAGATCGGGGCTCATGCCGCGCGGCCCCCAGACGGCGTACCAGGCGTCGGCGTCGTAGTTCGGCACGCCCACCGTGGCCAGCGGGGGGATGGCGGGATAGGCGGCATCCTGCTCGCGGCGCGAGGCCCCGAGGATGACCAGGCGCTTTTCCTGCTGGTGCGGCACGGCCACGTGCATGGGCTGGAACATCGCCTTGATATGGCCCGCCAGCAGGTCGGTGGTAGCGCCCGCCGACCCTTTGTACGGCACGTGCACCATGTTCAGCCCCAGCTGGGCCACCAGCATTTCCATGCACAAGTGATGGAAGGTTCCCTTGCCCGGCGAGCCGTAGTTGACCGTGCCGGGATGGCGCTTGACGTAATCGATGAACTCCTTGGCGGTGTTCACGCCGAGCGAGGGATGTACGCACAACGCGAAGTTGGTCGAACCCAGCATTGCGAGCGGCGTAAAGCTTTCGATGACGTCGAACGGCACCGATGCGTAAACCAGCGGCAGCGTCAGCGCCGTATTCGTGCTGAACGCGATGGTATGGCCGTCGGGCGGCGCCTTGGCCACCGCGGCAAGGCCGATGATGCCGGAGGCCCCGGGCTTGTTCTCCACCACGAACGTGCGGCCCGATTGCTCGGCCAGCTTGGGCGAGAACAGCCGCGCGCACAGGTCGGGGGTGGTGCCCGGTGTGAAGGGAACGATGACCTGGACGGTCTTGTCGGACAGGCCCAGGGTGTCCTGGGCCGCGGGCAGGCGCCCCGGCAGCAGCGCGCCCGCGGCCAGGGCGGCGATGAAGGTCCGTCGCTCGGGACGGTGTGCGGCATCTTGCATAGCGGTCTCCTCTCTCGTTATGTCTATTTGGGCGCCCGGCCTACTGGATTTCGTTGGCCCGGCGCACGCTGGCGATCATGGATGAATTGATGAGGAACTGCCGGTGCGCCTGCCGGTCGGCCACGGTGGCACGAAGTTCGTCCAGGCGCTGCTTGCGCACCTTGGGATCCCGCTCCTCCAGGAGGCGCTTGTTCCGTATGGTGATGGCCTGCACGTATTCCACGTTGACCGTATGGCGCTGCCGGTGGTAGCGGTCCAGCAGGTCGTCCGGCGCACCATGCAGCATAACTTGCGCAAGCTTTTCCGTCAGGTTCATGGCGTCGTGGATGCCGCTGTTCAGCCCCATCCCACCCAGGGGATTGTTCACATGGGCGGCATCGCCGGCCAAGAACACCCGGCGGTCGCGGAACTCCTTGGCCACGCGCTGGTGGACCCGGTAAATGCTCTTGTACGGAATGTCGTACTCGCGCTCCGGCGACAGGAAGCCCTGGACCTTGCTCTGTACGAAGGGCATCGACAGCACCTCGTTTTCGTCCATTTCCGGCCCGATGGGGAACGCGATGCGCCAGATGGGGGGCGGTCCGTCGTGCGGCTGGATGAAAATGGCGACCCATTCGTCAGGATCGGCGATGTAGGCGTTGCCCGTATAGCCCTCTGCGCGCAGGTCATAGCGGGTGGCGCAGACGAGGAAGCGTTCGGGCCAGGTGAAGCCCTCGAATTCCGTCCCCATGGTCTTGCGCACGATGCTGTGCGCGCCGTCGGCGCCAATGAGATAGCTGGCGCGGATCTCTTCCGTCCCGCCGGGGCCTTGGACGCGCACGGTGACCCCGTCGTCGTCCTGTTCATAACCCAGGCACTGGTGCGAGAAGAGTACCCGTGCATTGCTGTGTTCCCGCAGCGCCTCGGCCACGATGCTGGACAGCTTGTGCTGTTCGACGTGGAGCCGGAACGGGTAAGGCGTCAGGTCTGCGATGAGGTTCAGGTCGAACTGCGCGACCAGCCCTTCCTTGCGGTCGCGCACCTGCCACTCAGGCACCCGCAACCCGCGGCTGCGCAAGGTTTCGCCCACGCCCAGCGTGTCGAGCATCTCCACGGTGGGTGGGTGAAAGGTGCCGGCACGCAGGTCCTGGGGAATGTGGTCCTCTTTTTCGAGGATGACGACGTCCACCCCCTTCTGTGCGAGCGAGAGGGCGGCGACCAGGCCGACGGGACCGGCTCCGGAAATGACGACGGGATGCTGTTGCATGACTCGGTTCTAGTATTGGAAAGGATTCGGAAACCGCCCGCGCGGGACGAGGCGAACGGCGCCGCGCCGGGCTCTCGGAGCCGGCGCGCGTCAGTCGCGGCTTTCGCGCCACAGGCCCAGCACTTCCTGCACGGGCCGGTCGGAAAAACTGAACAGGATCGCGTCCTCGCGGGCCGCCAGCCGGTGCGCTGCCCAGCTGGGAATGACGAAAACGTCGTTCGGCTCGGCCTCGAATGTCCGGTCGTCCAAGATCACCTCCACCCGCCCTTCCAGCACGGCGAACACCGTGCCCGACGAACACCGGTAAGGCGCCGTGGAGAACCCTTTGGGCAGCAGCTGTGCGAACGCACCCATGGTCGGCATGGGGGACCGGCCCGTGAGGGGGTCGACGTAGCGCAGCTTGTAGCCGAGGTGCGGGTCGGGCGCGCCGGCGGCTTGCATGCCCATCAGCGATGCGCGCGTGCGCTCGTAGGGATAGCAGAACAGCGGCGAGGCCCGGTTGGCGGTCGGGGTCCAGTCCACGGGGGCGAGGCCGTTCCCGTAGCGCAGCAGGCTGTCGCCCACCGGGCGCCTGAGCTCCTGCCGGTCGGCCGGAGAGGACTCCGCAAAGCTGGCGTCCAGCGCGGCCACCAATTGCACGTCCAGCCCGTCCAGCCAGATCATGGGCCCATTGCTTTCGTTGCCGTGGTCGTGCCAGGTCCAGGACGGCGTGGTGACGAAGTCGCCCCGCCGCATGATGGTTTTTTCGCCGTTCACCGACGTATAGGCGCCGTCGCCCTCCAGGATCAGGCGCAGCGCTGCCTGGCTATGCCGGTGGGCCCGGGCGACCTCCCCCGGCAGGATGGCCTGCAGGCCGGCGTAAAGCGAAGTCGTGATCGCCGCCTTGCCACGCAGGCCGGGGTTCTCGAGGATGAGGACGCGGCGCTCGGCCTCCTCGGCGGTAATCAGCTCGGTGGCCTCGGTCAGATAAGGCCGCACCTTGGCGTACGACCAGTGTGCCGGCTGGCAATCGGAGCGCGGCGTGCGCGTGACGAGGTTGTGTAGCTGCTCCCACAGCGGCGCGAGGTTATCCGCGCCGATGCGGGCGTAGAACGCTTCGCGGGCTGCCCTGTCGGCGACGGGCGCGTGCATTTGGCTCGGATGGTTCATGTGTCTCCCCTGCCCTCGGCCGCCTAGCGCACGGCCACGTCCATTTCGCCCAGCCCTTGGATGCGGGCGTGCATGACGTCGCCGGGCTTCACGGTATTCACCCCCTCGGGCGTGCCCGTCAGGATGACGTCGCCGGGATACAGCGTATAGACGTGCGATGCCACCTCGATCAGCTCCGCAACGCCGGTGATCAAATCGCGCGTATTCGCGCGCTGCCGCGGCTCGCCGTTCACCTCGATGGAGAAATCGAGATTGCCCGGGTCGGCGATCTCGTCCGCCGTCACCAGGTAGGGCCCCAGCACCGTATAGGTGTCCGCCGATTTGCGGTAACTGCGGTCTTCGGTGCCGCGGACGGTCATGTCCAGGCCGATGCAATATCCCGCGACGTAGGACATGGCATCGGCCGCCGCGACGTCCTTGGCGCGGCGCCCGATCACCACCGCCAGCTCCACTTCGTGGTCGTTGCGGCGGCCGGGGAAAGCGATCTTCACGCCTTCGCCGGCACCCACCACGGAAGTCGCCGCCTTCAGGAACACCCCGAACTTTGCGACCGGGCTCTTGAACCCCTCGTAGTGGGCGATGTGCACGTTGTTGTGGATCTGGGCATCGGCCAGGGATTCATCCACGTGGGCGTGGTAGTTCAGCGGTGCAGCGATGACCTTCGACGGCGTGGCGACGGGACTCAGCAGCCTGACCTCGGAAAGGCGCCGGGACGACGCGCCCGCCTTGGCGGCCTGGATCGCGGGCTTCAGCTCCTCCAGGCGTTCGATGAACAAATCCCCCGGCGGCACCGGCCAAGCCAGCGCGGGCAAACGGTCCTTCACGGCGGTCACGTCGTAGACGAGATCCCCTTCCACCAGGCCGATCCGGCCTTCGTCGTAGCGGCAAATCCTCATTCGGTCTCCCGGGCCTGCCGGCGGGCAGGCAAGCTTAATTTTGAGCATGCTCAATTTTAGGCTTGAGGCGAAGCGCGGTCAAGGCGGGATGGAAGGGATGAGTGCGAATACTGCCTGGACAGTTTTCACACGTTTTGCGATGAGTGCTAAATTACAAATAAGTACATTTATTACTAGTTGCCCTTCCTTTTACATACAGAAACTTCCACTATTTGAGGGAAAAATGAGACGCACATTGCAATTGGCCTGCGGGGCAAGCCTGGCCGCCGTATTGGCAGCCTGTGGGGGTGGAAGCGGAGCCATACCGATCCCAAGCCGGAGCCGGTCGCCCTAACGTCCGAACAAATCCGTATGTACTCGGGGCATTCGCTGTTTGCCGGACTGGTGGTGCAGGCTCCGTCGGCGGCATTGAGCGTTGCGGCGCTGGTGTACATACTGGAGCAGGATCAGGACGCTGATTCATTCACCGCGGAATGCCCAGAAGGCGGCTCAATCGAAGGGGGTTACCAACGCTCCGACTCACTCGGTGGCGTGTCGAAAAACGATCAGGTCACCGCCACCTTTCACGAATGCTCCTTGCGGCTCGGCGTACTCGGCCTCTCGCTTTTCGACGACAACGACGATCAAGTCATTACGCTCAATGGCAAAGCAACGGTTCTCTTTACCGAGAACACCGATATACCGATCCCCAAGGTCGCTCCCGGCCCCACGAAGCCGTCGCTGGCCGAGTCCTTGAAAAGCTTTATGTGGGCTGGGCCGCCGCCGGGGATGGAGGAATTCCTGTCCGCGGCCACAAAGGTGAGCTACGAGCAATTCCAGATCGGCGAGGTGGGCGACTACACGACCTTCGACGGAACGGTACGCGTGCGCGGCGCCATTGTGGACCCGAATGAGTACCAAAAAATGGAAGCGCCGTTGGAGAACGACGAGGAACCGTACCTTACCTTCAGCACCAGCCAGGACGATGGCGAATCGCTAACGGTCTCGTTCGACGAAGACGACAAGAGCTACGCGCAGACCTTTACGCAATTCCGCAGCATGATGCGTATCGGCTGCGAATGCGACGGTCTTCAGCACACGATTAGCGACTTGCAATACGCCGCCGAAGGCAGCGACCCGGAACTGGGCGAAAACTTCGCCTATAGCGTCCAGCTCGAGGAGCCCATCGTCATCAACGAGTTCGAATTCGGATCCGCCTCGGGCAAGATGCTGACCACGGTCCATCTGGGCGACGACTACGCCGAAGACGTCACGACGAAGTTCGCCTCCTCCGGCGATGACGCCACCGTGGACATCAGCTCTACTGGCGGCGCCGCATGGTCCGGCAGTTTCGAAGACTATCTGGGCTTCGACTTCGACTGAAGCACGCGGCCGCCCCCCCAGCGGGCGGCTGGGGCCGGTCTCTCGGGCCGGCCCGTTCCCCTTCCCGCTATTTCAGCGCCTTGAACCGCACGCGCTTGGGCTTGGCCCCTTCCTCTCCGAGACGGCGTTTCTTGTCCGCCTCGTATTCCTGGTAGTTGCCGTCGAAGAACACGACCTGCGAATCGCCCTCGAAAGCCAGGATGTGCGTGGCAATCCGGTCCAGGAACCAGCGGTCGTGGCTGATCACCATGACGCTGCCGGCGAACTCCAGCAGGGCATCTTCCAGCGCACGCAGGGTTTCCACGTCGAGGTCGTTGGACGGTTCGTCCAGCAGCAGCAGGTTGCCGCCGGCCAGCAGCGTCTTGGCCAGGTGCAGCCGGCCGCGCTCACCACCCGACAGGTTGCCCACCAGCTTGTTCTGGTCCGCCCCCTTGAAGTTGAAGCGCCCCAGGTAGGCGCGCGACGACATCTCGAAACGGCCCACCGTCAGCAGGTCAGCCCCGTCGGCGACCGCATCGAAGACGGTCTTGGCGTCTTCGAGCGCATCACGCGTCTGTTCCACGTAGGCCAGCTTGACGGTGGAGCCGCGGAGGATTTCGCCGCTATCGGGCTGCTCCTTGCCCGCAATCATCCGGAACAGCGTGGACTTGCCGGCGCCGTTGGGGCCAATGATGCCGACGATGGCGCCCGGCGGCACCTTGAAGCTGAGGTTGTCGATCAATAGGCGGTCGCCGTACCCCTTGCTGACGTTCTTGAACTCGATGACCTCATTGCCCAGCCGCTCGGCAACCGGGATGAAGATCTCCGAGGTCTCGTTGCGCCGCTGGTATTCGTACGAGCTGAGTTCCTCGAAACGCGCGATGCGCGCCTTGGACTTGGCCTGGCGCGCCTTGGGATTCTGGCGTACCCACTCCAGTTCCTTCTTGATGGTTTTCTGGCGGGCCGACTCGTTCGCTTCTTCCTGCTTGAGGCGGGCTTCCTTCTGTTCCAGCCACGAACTGTAATTGCCTTTCCAGGGGATGCCGTGGCCACGGTCCAGCTCGAGAATCCACTCGGCGGCATTGTCCAGGAAGTAGCGATCGTGGGTGACGGCCACTACCGTGCCGGGGAACTTCTGCAGGAAAACTTCCAGCCACTCCACGCTCTCCGCGTCGAGGTGGTTGGTGGGTTCGTCGAGCAGCAGCATGTCGGGCTTGGACAGCAGCAGGCGGCACAGGGCCACGCGGCGCTTCTCGCCTCCGGACAGGTGGCCGACCACCGCATCCCAGGGTGGCAGCCGCAACGCGTCGGCCGCCACCTCGAGCTGGTGTTCGATGTCATCGCTGCCGCTTCCGCTGCCCGCCGCAATGATGGCCTCGAGCTCGGCCTGCTCGGTCGCCAGCGCGTCGAAGTCGGCGTCCGGCTCGGCGTAGGCGGCATAAACCTCTTCCAGGCGTTTCTTGGCTGCGAATACGCCGCCCAGCCCGGCTTCGACCGCCTGGCGCACGGTGTGCTCGGGGTCGAGCTGGGGCTCCTGGGGCAGATAACCGATGGTGAGGTTGGGCATGGGGCGGGCTTCGCCCTCGAAATCCTTGTCGACGCCGGCCATGATCTTGAGCAGCGTCGATTTGCCGGCACCGTTCAGACCGAGCACCCCGATCTTGGCGCCCGGGAAGAACGACAGCGAGATGTCGCGCAAGATCTGCCGCTTGGGCGGCACGATCTTGCTGACACGATTCATGGTGTAGACGTATTGAGCCATGGGTGAACCACATCGAGAAAGAACGCGCCGGCCGCGATCCTGCGGCCGGCGCTTGACGAAGCCCACAGTGTAGGCCGGTTCGCCCGGAAAAACATGCGCGGGCCGCCGGCTTGCGGCCCGGCCTGCGGCTATTTCGGTGGTTGGCTGAGGATGACGTAACCCCGGTGGTCTTCGACGCCGATGTGGTTCGTGCCTTCCGTGAACGTCACGTTCTGGTGGACCACGGGATCGTCGCCTAGGTCGACGAAGCTCGACGGATCGTAGATCCAGGAGGCCTGGCCGTTTGCGTCGACTTCCATCAAGCGGGGGGCGACCAATGCATCCGTGGGCAACTCGTCCGGACGCGCAACGGTGGGCGAATCATTCAGCATGTCCGGCAGGAAGCTATAGGCGCGCAAGACCCCTTCCTCGTCCGACCGGACGAAGAGCAGGCCGCCGGCCACGGCATCGGGATCCTCCTTGGACTGCAGCACGACCGGAACCATGTACCGATAGGGATCGTCGACGGCGTAGCGTTCGCCGTCCGGGATCATGACCACCGGCACCTTGCGGTCGGTGCCGAGCGCAAACCAGCCCTCGTCGGCATTCGCATCCCGGATGACGAGCTGGTCGGACTCGTCCCGGGTGATTTCCGAGGGAGGCTTGGTAGCGATGATGAACTGCCGCCCTTCCTGCTGCACACCCTTCGCCACGAAGCCGTACACCATCGAGTCGAAGTTCGCGACCGTGGCGCGGATGCCGGTTTCGCCCTCCTTCATCAAGGGGCCTAGCCCGGGGCGGGGCACGAGGTCCTCGTTCCTGCCTACCTTGACGTACTCGCCCACGAATGCCTGCATAGGCACCGAGAAATCCAATTCGGAATAAGCCTCTATCGTGGAGTCCTTCAGGATCGTGCGTTGCGGCATGAACATGGTCAGGCCCGACAGCTGCGGGTAGACGGCGGTATGCCGCTCATAGCGCACGGCCTCCCCCATCGCGGCTTCCAGCTTCTCGTATTGGCCGGCTGGCAGGTTCAAGCTGCTCCAGCTGAAGAAACTGAGCAAGTCGACGAGGTCCACGCCTGTCATCAGCCGCGGCGACAAGAAGGCCGTGGCGCGTGCCCGGGCCATGGTGATGTCGTACCAGGCCTGCGTTGGATCGGCCTGCAGCCGTTCCTCCAGGTACCCGCCGATCTCGTCGAGCGCCTCCATGACCGGCCCCAGGCGACGCAGGTCGGTAAGCGAGAGGGTGGACTGGCCGTTGGGCTCCTCTTTCTCCTGCTTGGCGATGTAGCCGTCGATCACGGCCTTGCCGAAGGGCTCGATGTCGATGGCCGGATCGGCGGTGAGTTCCCGCATGAAGGCGCGCCAATCCCATCCGCCGCCGGGTTCGAGCTCCTGCGAAGCCAGCATGTAGTTCGCGTGCGGCGAGAGGGCCTTGGCGATTTCCACCGAAGCCATCAGGCACGCGTCGAAGCCGATCAGGTCGAAATGCGCGCCGGTCTGGGCGCGGGCATTGGAGATGGCCTGCGTCAACATGGGCAAGGACAGCACCGAGCCGGTCGTGGAATCCGGCCCCACGCCGGCGTTGGGCCCGCCGCCGTGGTCCCAGAGGACCAGCATGTACCGCTTGGCGGGATAGGCTTTCACTCCCCACTCGATGAAATCTTGAAGGGTCGAGGCCTGCCCCATGTCCCGCGGGCCGAGGTCCTCGAGCAGCTCGATGCGCGAACCGAGCACCCGCTTGCGCTGCAACGTCCTCCATCCGTCTTTGCGCGCGCCGCCGGTGGCGAGCACCAGGTTGACCTTTTCGTTGGGCGCCACGCTCTGCATTTCTGCGAGGTTTGCCGACGCTTCGCCTCCGCCTTCTTCGAGGTCGGTGGCGATGACGTAGACCAGGACGGTCGTTTCGGCTTCCGCCTGGACCGCCCCGGAACCGCCCCCGCACGAGGCAAGCGCCAGGAGCAAGGAAAAAACGGCGAAAAGGCGCAACAGGATACCGGCGCAAGCCGGCGGGGGACGCGTAGGGCGGCGCGCCTGCGCAAGGGGCTGTCGCCCCAGCCGTCTTGGTATGCTCTGGGATCCTGATCCACCAAGTCCGACCGTCATGCTCCCTTTCGACTGGAACTTCCCCTATCCGTCGCAGAAGATGCCTGTCCTGGCCGACAACGCCGTCGCCACCAGCCAGCCGCTCGCCGCCCAGGCGGGCCTGCGCATGCTGTACGAGGGCGGCAATGCCGTGGATGCGGCGCTCGCCTGCGCCATCGCGCTGACCGTGGTCGAGCCGGTCATGAACGGCATAGGCGGCGACATGTTCGCGCTGGTCTGGCATGAGGGAAGGCTGCATGGACTGAACTCCAGCGGGCGCTCCCCGGCCGCCTGGACCTTGGAGCATTTCCGTGGCAAGACGGCCATCCCCGCCACCGGCTGGGACGCCGTCACCGTACCCGGCCAGGTTGCCGGATGGCGGGCGCTATCCGAGCGCTTCGGCAAATTGCCCTTCGAACGGCTGTTCGAGCCGGCCCTGCACTATGCCCGCCAAGGCTTCCAGGTCACGCCGCAAATTGCCCGGCTGTGGGCGCGCCAGGCGCCTAAGCTGGCCGGCCAGCCCGGCTTCGCGGAGGCTTTCTTCCGGGGCGGCCGCGCGCCGCAGGCAGGCGAACGCTGGCGCTTTCCCGAGCAGGCCGACACGCTGCAAAGCATCGCCCAGACCAAGGGCGAGAGTTTTTATCGCGGCGCACTGGCCCAGCAGATCGTCGACTTCGCCCGCCGCACGGGAGGCGCGATCACCCTCGCGGACCTCGCCGCGCACGAGGCGCAGTGGGTAGAGCCCCTGAGCCAACGATTCCGCGATTACACCTTGCACGAGATTCCTCCCAGCGGGCAGGGCATTGCAGCGCTTGCCGCCCTTGGCATGCTGGAACACGTCGACCTCGAGGGCATGGGCCTGGACAGTCCGGCCATGTACCACGCGACGATCGAGGCGATGAAGCTCGCCTTCTCCGACTTGCACGAACACATCGCCGACCCGGCTGCCATGCGCGTCACCCCGCAGGAGCTGCTCGATCCCGCCTACCTCGCCCAGCGCGCGGCGCTGATCGATCCCGCCCGCGCGAACGCGCCTACCGCCGGCACGCCCAAGGTCGGCGGCACGGTGTACCTGGCCGCGGCAGACCAAGACGGCATGATGGTGTCGTTCATCCAGTCCAACTTCCAGGGGTTCGGCTCGGGCATCGTCGTGCCGGGCACCGGCATTTCCCTGCACAACCGAGGCATCGGGTTCAACCTGCAGCCCGGACACGTGAACTGCGTCGGCCCCTCCAAGAAGCCGATGCATACCATCATTCCCGGTTTCGTCACGCGTGACGGCCGGCCCGTCATGGCGTTCGGGGTGATGGGCGGGTCGATGCAGGCGCAGGGGCACGTGCAGATGATGGTGCGCCTGGGCGCCTACAAGCAAAACCCGCAGGCAATGAGCGACGCGCCCCGCTTCCGGGTGGACGAAGGCGTGGTCCGCGTGGAGTCGCACACCCCGGCAGCGGTGGTCGAGGGCCTGCGCAGGCTCGGGCATGTCGTGGAGGTATCCGAGCCGCAAAGCCTGGATTTCGGCACGGCGCAGCTGATTTATCGCAGCGAGGACGGCTACATCGCAGCCTCCGACTCGCGGCGGGACGGCCAAGCCGTCGGCTACTGAAGCCGCTTCCTCGCCCTGGCGCGGCCCGGCAGGCGCACGGGCCTGCCCGGGGCATTCGGAGCCGCCGAGGGCATCGCAGCCGGCGGGAAAGCCAGGGCGAGGGAGCCTCAAACCGCCGCGACGGCCCCGCCTTCTTCTTCCTGCCGCGACTCTTGCTTGACGAGCCGGCTGGCCGCCTTCCGCAAAGGGCCCAGCAATCCGCCGATCAACGCCAATTGCGTCAGCACCAGCCGATGGCCGTCGTCGACGTCGTCATCCGGCGACAACTCCAAGGTCTTCGCCAAGGCTTCGTCTTCGGGGTCGCTCGCCTCGAGGGGCGCGCGGTTCGCCAGGCCCGCTGCAATGCTGTCCAGCGCGCGGATCACGCCCATCGTCAAGCGAGAGATCTCGGCATCGCTCGCGTGATCCGCCAACATTTCCCGATGCGCGCCGAGGCCGGACAAATAATTCAGCAGCGTATGGGACAACGTCAGGAACCGCAGCGCGGCATCCGCCTCGCGCCGGAAATGCCCCGGCTCGGAGAGCATGTTCGAGACCGCCATCGAAAACGCGGCATCGGCGTTATGCGCATTGCGCCGCGCCAGCCGATACGCCAGGTCGTCCCGCTTGCCGACCTCGTACTGAATCATGATCTCGCGCAGATACTTGCTGCTGGCCGCCAGCGCATTGGCCGCCACCTGGTTCAGCCTGCGCCCTTGCCAGTCGGGCAACACCACCAGCACCGCAATGCCCGCGATCGCCGCGCCGATCAAGGTATCGACCAAGCGCGGCACGAATAAGTCGTAGCCGTTGCCGATCTGGTTGAAGCACAGCAATACCAGCACCGTAATGGCCGCGGTACCCACCGTGTACCGGGTCGTGCGCGTCGCAAAAAACACGACCCCTGCCAACACCGCGAACAAGGCCTGCACGAACAGGCTCGTGAACAACTTGAACAGCACCCATCCCAGCGCCAACCCGAGCACCGTGCCGAGCACGCGCTGCACCAGTCGCGTACGCGTCGCGCCATAACTGGGCGCGCAGACGAATAGCGCGGTCAGCACGATCCAGTAACCTTGCTCGGGATGGACCAGGTGCAGCATGCCGTAGCCGGCCGCCATCGCGGCGGTCAGCCTCACGGCATAGCGGAATACGGGAGCGCTCGGCGTCAATTGCACGCGCACGCGATCGACCGCCTCCCCGAAAGACTGCGGCGACCGGTCGAACAAGCTGTTGTCCTGCTGCTGTTCATCGAGATTGTCGGGATTGCTTGCACTGCCAAGACGCCTATCCAGCTCGGCCAGGTTGGCCGACAGGGCGTTCACCGAGCGCAGGAGCCTCGCCCACTCCGGCCGGTTCTGGCTGCGCAGGAAGTCGAGCGAGGCATCCAGGTCCGCTTTGGCCTGCCGCATCTCATCACCGACCTCGAACGGCTGCTGCATGCGTATGGCCCGCGCCAGCCGGCGGCACGCCTGCCCTTGCAGGCCCAGCAAGCGCTGGCAGCGGAACATGATGTCGCTGTGGAAAAACACGTCGGCCAGCTCGTTGTATGGATAATGCGAGGAGCTGGCGCGCTCATGCACGTCTTGGGCGATGAAATAAAGGCGCAGGTAACGCGTCGTCTTGCGGCCCGGGCGGCTGCGTCCAAGGCGGCTGAACAGGCTCTCCTTGGCCGCATTCAGGGCTGCCACCACCCGGCTATTGAGCTGCGCCAGCTCCAGGCGCCGCGCCTCCACGTCTATGCCCCGCACGGGCTCGAACAGCGAGGCTTTCAGCACCAGGTAATCGCCCAGCACGTTGTACAAGCCGGCCAGGCGCTGCTGCACCGGCTGGTGGGCAAATAGGGCCGACCACAACACCGATAGCACGCCATACCATGTCGCGCCAGCCATCAGCAACGCCGGCTCCCGCCAGAACCCGCCCGCACCCTGGCTTTGTTCCACGCCGATCGTGGTGTAGATCGCCAGGATCAACGTGGCGTACCCCATGGCCCGGTAGCGCTCCCCGATCGCGCCGAGCATGGTCAGCCAGAACGTAGAGAGCGCCATCCCCAGCAGGAACAGCCACGGGTAGGGAAACAAGGCTTTGACCGAAACGGCCGCGACCCCGAAAAAAACGAGCGTTACCAGTTGGGCCAGCAGCCGGCCCCGCCAGTTGTCGTCCGTTTCGGCCAGCGCCGACGCAATCACGCCCAGAAACGCGGGAATGACCAGGTCCATGCGGTCCGTGCCCCAGCACACGCCCATGACGCACGCCAGTGCGATGAAAACCCGAAGGCTATAGACGAAGGTATCGTGCGCCCACAGGCGCCGCAGGGTATGGAATAAAGAGGCGAAACGCATGGAATAGGGCGGGGAAGGAACAACCGTAACTATCGCATGCAGGAGGCGTGCCGGCGTGCCGCGCGCGCAACGAGCCCGGTGCGCTTGTCCTTCGGAGGTGGCAGGGGACTGCCCGCCACGCGTGCGATAATCGAATGGGGCCGGCCGGGCTCGGCAGGTCCGCTGCGCCGCCGTCCCCTGTACGCTCAAGTTTCCTCCCCAGGCCCATGAAACAATATCTCGACCTCGTCCAAGCCATTCTCGACACGGGCTCATGGCAATCGAACCGGACAGGCATACGCACCTTGAGCATGCCAGGGGCGGCCTTGCGCTTCGACCTGCAGCAGGGTTTTCCGGCCGTCACCACCAAGAAGCTGGCGTTCAAGTCTGCCATCGGCGAGCTCGTCGGTTTCTTGCGCGGCGCGCGCAGTGCCGCCGACTTCCGGGCCCTTGGTTGCAAGGTCTGGGACCAGAACGCCAATGAGAACGCCCAATGGCGGGCCAATCCCTACCGCGAAGGCGAGGACGACCTGGGCCCCGTGTATGGCGTGCAATGGCGCCGCTGGCCCGCATACAAGGTGCTGCCCGCCTCGCGCGCGGCGCAGGTGCAAGACGCGCTGTCGCGCGGATATGCCCGGGTGACCGAGTTCGATGAAGGCGGCGAGCGCAAGGTACTGCTGTACAAGGCCGTCGACCAACTGCGCCAATGCCTGGACACCATACACAGCAATCCCTCGGATCGCCGCATCTTGTTCCATGGCTGGAACTGGGCGCAGATCGAGGAAATGGCGCTGCCGCCTTGCCATCTGCTATACCAGTTCCTGCCCAACGCCTCGACCCGCGAAATCTCGCTGTGCCTGTACATACGGTCCAACGACGTGGGGCTGGGCACGCCGTTCAACCTTGCCGAAGGCGCCGCGCTGCTGCATCTCGTAGGCCGGCTAACCGGATACACGCCGCGCTGGTTCAGCTACTTCATCGGCGACGCCCACATCTACGAGACCCATTTGCCCATGCTGCGCGAACAATTGACGCGCAAGCCCTTCCCGCTGCCGCAGCTGGCGCTTTCGGACAGGATTCCTGACTACGCCGTGACGGGCAAATACGAACCGGAATGGCTGGAGCGCGTCGAGCCCGGGGACTTTTCCCTCGTGGGCTATGAGCATCACCCGCCCTTGACGGCGCCCATGGCGGTGTAAAAAACGGAGCTCGCGGCAGGCGCGGCTCCGTTGCGGGACCCGGGGCGAAACGCCCCGGCGTTCGATCGTCAGCCTACGTGCTTGCGCAGGAATTCGAGCGTGCGCGAAAGCGCGAGATCCGCGCTCGGCTTGTCGTACGACCCGCGCATGTCGCAGTTGAAGCCGTGGCCAGCCGGGTAAGTGTGGACGATGACGTCCGGTTGTGCCGCACGCACTTTCTCCACGTCGCTCATCGGGATGGAGTGATCCTTTTCGCCGAAGTGCGCCATGGTGGGAATGCGCGGCTTGCGATCGGCGATGCCCGCGATGCCGCCGCCGTAGTACGGAATGGACGCCGACAGGCCATCCAGGCTGCCTGCAGCGGCCCATGCAATCGTGCCTCCCCAGCAATAGCCGACGATGCCGACCTTGCCGGCCTCGCTGGCGACGGCGATGGCAGCCGCGACATCCTTGAGGGCGGTATCGATGGAGATTTTCTGCATGAACTCCTTGCCCTTGTTGATGTCGTCGGGCTCGTAGCCCAGTTCCACGTCGGCCTGGACACGGTCGAAGAACGCCGGCGCCACGGCGAGATAACCTTCCTGCGCATAGCGGTCGCAAACGCTACGGATGTGCGGATTGACGCCGAAGATCTCCTGGCACACGACCAGCCCGCCGCGCGGCTTGCCGACGGGGTCTGCACGGTAGGCGGAGATAGTGACGCCGTCGGAAGCGGTCAAGTTGATCTTGGTTCCCATGGTTCCCTTGTCTATTGATGATGTGATATTGGATGGATGACTATCCTTTGGTGCGGCCCGCCTTCGACGGACGGGGCCAAGCCTCTAGGTTGTATCAGAAAATGAGCCTCCTGGCAGCCCTGCGTCCCGCCAGGAGAGACGTCGGGGCGGCCGCTCCCCCGTTCGTGCTAGATTGCGGGCTTGAATGCGACCTCCTCCGTCATGCCTCATTCGATGCCCGCACCGCTCATCCTCATCGTCGCCTACGCCGCCAACCGCGTCATCGGGCGCGACAACGCCCTGCCCTGGCGCCTGCGCGGCGATCTCGCCCACTTCAAGCGCACCACCCTCGGCCACCCCATCATCATGGGGCGCAAGACTTGGGAATCCCTGGGAAGGCCTTTGCCTGGCAGGCAGAACATCGTGCTCACCCGCGACGCGGACTACTCCGCCGAAGGCGCGACGGTCGTGCGGACCCTGGACCAGGCCATCGCTGCGGCGGGTACGGCCGAGCGGATCTATGTCATCGGCGGCGCACAGGTTTACGCCGCTGCGCTTGACCGCGCGGACCGCATCATCGCGACCGAAATCCATGCCGAAGTGCCAGGAGACGCCTATTTCCCCTCGCTTCCGGCGGGCCAGTGGCGCGAAACGGCGCGCGAGCCGCAACCGCCGGAAGACGGGCTGGCCTACGACTTCGTCACTTACGAACGCGTGGGCGTGAGCTGATCGTCCGGGTGCCAGAGGAAACTGCAACGGCCAACGTCGCTCATCCAGACCAGGCCGTCGCCCACGTGTCCCGTGCTCGCGGCCTGGCGGATCGTTTCGTATAGGGCGCCTGCGTGCTCGTCCGCCGCGACGATCTCTATCCGGACCTTGGGCGCAAAGTCCAGCAGCTCTTCCTTCAGGTTCTGCGGCTGGTGGCGGGCGGGCGCACTGCAGCCTTCCACGTGCGATACGGTCATGCCGGGAAATCCCGGCGTTTTCATCAATGCGGCCCGCACGTCATCGAGGCGGGTCGGACGTATCACGGCCTTGATTTCTTTCATTCGGATCTCCTTCATCCAACCCGGTGATGGGAAGTCCCGGCAATAGCGCCGGGACACTCCCTCACGCCTCCGGCGCTTCTTCGTCGAACCACCGGTATAAGGTGGGCAACACCAGCAAGGTCAGCAGCGTGCAAGTAATGAGCCCGCCGATCACCACGACCGCGAGCGGGCGCTGGACCTCCGAGCCCGGCCCGGTCGCAAATAGGAAGGGCACGAGCCCCAGCATGGCGACGGTCGCCGTCATCATGACCGGGCGGAAACGCATCGTCGCACCCTGCACCACGGCTTCAGCCAGCGATTGGCCTTCCATCCGCAGCTTGCGTATGTAGGACACCATCACTACGCCGTTCAGCACCGCAATGCCCCACAGCGCGATGAAGCCGACCGAGGCAGGGACCGACAGGTACTCGCCCGTGACGAACAAGCCGATGATGCCGCCGATGGAGGCGAACGGCAGCACGGTGATGATCAGGGTCGCATACCGGACGGAATTGAAGAGCAGGAACAGCAGGAAGAAAATCGCCGCCACGGTGACGGGAACGATGAGCGCGAGGTGGCCCAGCGCGCGCTCCATGTTCTGGAACTGTCCGCCCCACTCCAGGTAGTAGCCGGGCGGCAAAGTAACCTTTTCCTGGACGGCTTGCTGCAGCTCGGCCACGAACCCGCCCAGGTCGCGGTCCTGGACGTTGATGGCGACCACGACCCGGCGCTTGCCGCCTTCGCGGCTGATCTGAGCGGGCCCGTCGCGCACTTCGATCTTGGCCAGGCTTTCCAGCGGCACCCGCACGCCGTGCGGCGTGGTCAGCAGGATCTGCCGGATGTCGGCCACGCTGCCGCGGAACGCCTCGGGCAAGCGCACCGCTGCGGTGAACCGCCGCTCGCCTTCGAAGATCTCGGTCGCCACCTTGCCGGCGATCGCGACCTCGATCACGTCGTGCACGTCGGAAACATTGAGCCCGTATCGGGCAATGGCCTGCCGGTCGATGTTGATCGTCAGGTATTGCTGTCCACTGACCCGTTCCACGCGTACGTCGCGCGCCCCGGGCACCGTTTCGGCCACGCGCGCGATCTGCTGCGCCTTCTGCAGCAAGCGGTCGAGGTCTTCGCCGAACACTTTGACCGCGACGTCCGACCGCACGCCCGTCACCATCTCGTCCACCCGGTCGGAGATCGGCTGGGCCATGACGACTTGCGCGCTCGGGATCACGGCCAGGCGCTTGCGTATTTCTTCCGCAATGGTGTCCTGCGTCCAGCCGTCGGGCCACTCATCGCGCGGCTTCAGGCTGACGATGGGCGTGGACTCGTTCTGGGCCTGGGGATCGGCTGGGCTCTCGCCCCGCCCGACATTGGAAACCGCCAATCTGACCCCCGGCACCTCCATGATGAGCCGCATCGCCTGTTTTTCCAGCTCGATGGACTCTTCCAGCGAGATATTGGGCACGCGGTTGATGGCCGGCACGATCGAGCCTTCCTGCATTTCAGGAATGAACGAGGTGCCCAGCAAAGGCAGCATGGCGACCGAGGCGGCGAACGCCAGCACGGCCATCGCCACGGTCTTCTTGGCATTGCGCAGGACCCAGTCCAGCATGCGCAGGTAATGGCGCTTCAGGAAAGCGATGACGCGCGTATCGTGCTCTGCGCCGCCCTTGAGCAGATACGACGAAAGCACGGGCGAAAGCGTCAGGCACAGCACCAGCGAAATCGCCAGCGCAATGGCAATGGTGTAGGCAAGCGGCGCGAACATCTTGCCCTCCATGCCCTGCAGCGTCATCAGCGGCAGGAACACGAGAATGATGACCCCGATGCCGAAGACCACCGGCGTCGCCACTTCGGCCACGGCCTTGAGCACGATCCGCGCCTTGCTTTCGCCGCTTTCCCTGGCATGGCCGAGATGGGCGAATGCGTTTTCCACGACCACGACGGAACCGTCGACGATCAGGCCGATGGCGATCGCCAGGCCGCCGAGCGACATCAGGTTGGCGGAAATGCCGAGCCGGTTCATCGCAAAGAACGTCAACAGCGGCGTCAGGACCATGGTCGCCACGACGATCAGGGAAGAGCGCACGTCGCCCAGGAACAGGAACAGGACCAAGACGACCAGGACCACGCCTTCCAGCAGCACCTTGGCCACGGTCCACAGGGCCGCATCGACGAGCTCGCTGCGATCGTAGTAGGGCACGATCTGCAGGCCGTCCGGCAGCATCCCTTGCGTATTGATCTCATGCACCCGCTGCTTGATGCGCTCGACGACCTCTTTCGCGTTCCCCCCGCGCATCATCATGACGATTCCGCCGACCGCCTCGGTCACGCCGTTCTTGATCACCGCGCCGTAGCGCACGGCGTGACCCATGGTGACCTCGGCCACGTCGCGCATGTAGATTGGCGTGCCGTTGGACTCGGCCAGCACGATGTTGGCGATGTCTTCCAGGCTCTCGATCAGGCCCACGCCGCGGATCAGATACTGCTCGGCATAGTGCGGGAGGATGCCGCCGCCCGAATTGGCGTTGTTCCGCGCAAGCGCCTGGTACACCTGCTGCAGCGTCACGCCGTAGTGGCTCATGCGGTCCGGGTGGACGAGCACCTGGTACTGCTTCACGTAGCCGCCCTGCGAGTTGATCTCGGCGACTTGCGGGATGGAGCGCAGCAAGGGCCTGACCACCCAATCTTGCACGATGCGCCGCTCCGTCAGTTCCTTGGGAGTCAGCTCGCGGTCGCCGTCGTCCGGCCGGTCCAGCGTGTATTGATACACCTCCCCCAGCCCGGTGGAGACCGGCCCCAGCACGGGCGTGACGCCGGCCGGCATGCGCGAGCCGATCTCGATCAGGCGCTCCATCACCAGTTGCCGTGCAAAGTACACGTCGGTCGAATCCGTGAAGACCAGCGTGATGAGCGAGAGTCCCGGCTTATTCAAGGACCGCATTTCCTCCAGGCCGGGCAACCCGGTCATCGCGATCTCGATGGGCACGGTCACGAAGCGCTCGACCTCCTCGGGAGAGCGGCCGGGCGCATCGGTGGCGATTTGCACCTGGATGTTCGTGACATCGGGAAATGCGTCGACCGACAACTTGCGCACGGCGTCCAAGCCGAAAGCCAGCGCAACCGCCGCGAGCACGACCACGATCAGGCGCTGCCGCAAGGCAGCGCGTACGAGGTTCTCTAGCATCGCGGTTACTCCACTTCGACGCCGATGCGCTGGTTATTGAGATGGAATGCGCCTTCGATCACCACGCGATCGCCGGCTTTCAGGCCCGACACGACGGCGCGCCTGTCGTGGTACGTCCCGCCCAGCTGCACCTGGGTCGCACGATAGCGACCAGGCGCGATCTCGACGTAGACCAAGTCTTCGTTGTCGTAACGCACGATGGCGGAGGCCGGGATCACGAGCTGTTCGGTGGGCCGGCTCGTGATCAGCATCGTCGCCAGCATGGCAGGCTTGAGGCGGCCGTCCGCATTGTCGATGGAGGTATGGACGCGGACTGTCCGGGTGGAAGGATTGACGACCTGGCCCACATAAATCAATTGCCCTTGGATCCGGCGGTTGCCGAGCGCGGGCACCTCGATGTCGACCGTCTGGCCTTCGGCGACCAGGTCCGCCTGCTGTTCGGGAACATCGGCCACGGCCCAGACCTTGGACAGGTCCGCTACGGTGAACAGGGCGTCGGCCGGTTGCACGACCTGTCCCGGCGCGACCTTCAGCTCGACGACGGTTCCGTGCAACGTTGAGACGACCGGGGAAAAGGAACTGATCTCCCCCGTCCTGCCCATGCGCTCGATGGCCGCCCGCGACATGCCTAGGACACTGAGCTGGTCGTAAGCCGCGCGGAGCTCGGCGGCAGCCACGGCGTACTCGTTTTCGCGACGCTGCAATTCGGCCTTGCCGATCACGTCGGCGGCGAACAGCAACCGCGCGCGTTCGCGCGCATTCTCCTGCAGCTCGGACTGCGCCTTCGCTTTCAGGTAGGCCAGCTGCGCGCTGCCAAGTTCCGTGCTGTGCAAGCGGGCCAAGACATCGCCGGGCTTGACGTTCGCGCCGAGCATGGTCGTGATGTCCGTCACGCGCCCCGTCACGGAAGCGCCGATGCGCGCCATGCGCTGGCGGTCGAAATCGATGCGCCCCGCCACGCGCAGCACTTCGCTGAATGGCTCGACGCTTGCCGGTGCAACCTTGATCCGGGCCATCATGGCCTGGTCGGCGACGACGATGTTGGGATCGATGCGCTCTTGGGGGGCGCCTGCCGGCTCGGGCTTCTTGCCGCAGGCACCCAATGCCAGGCACAGCGCGAGCAATGCAACGGTAGGAGAAAAACGCTGGATCATGATGAACTACCTGCGGAAGAATTGGCGAGCAGCCGCTCTATCTCTATGGCAGCGACTTGCAGATCGAACTGGGCGGCGATGAGGTCGTTGCGGGCCGTGCGCAGCACGCGCTGGGCATCGAGGTAATCGATGATGCCCCGCTCGCCATATCGATAGGCGGCTTCGGCCACGCGCAACGCCGCCTCCGCCTGCCGCATGATGCCCGACTGCAGCGCCTCGACCTGCGATGCCGCGATCTGATACTGCTGGTAGGCCGCATCCAATTGCTGCGTCAGCTCGAACTCGCGCGCCTCGAGCAGGCTCCGCACGCGGTTGACCATTGCTGCCGCCTCGTCGATCGGGCCGCGACGGCGGTCCCACAGCGGCACGCTCAATACGACGCCGACCTGGGTATCGCGCACCTCCGGATCCCTGCTGGACGTGGCTTTCAGCGCGACGGAGGGCCAGCGCAGGGCGCGTTCGTACTCCAGCGCTGCGCGGGCGCGGTCGAGCTCGGCCCGCAATTGGATGAGTTCCGGGTTACTCGCCAGCATCACGCTGCGCAGCGTCTCAAGGGGCTCGAGCGCCGGCAGTGCGCCCAAATCCCCCTGCACGGAGAAACTGGCCGGCAGGATGCCTCCCACCTGCTGCCGCAATAACGACTTGGCCTGGTTCACGCGCAATAGCGCGCTCTGGCTGTTCTTCTGCGCGTTGAGCAATTCCGCTGCGACCCGGATGGCTTCGTACTTGGGCGAATCGCCCACGTCCACGCGCACCTGCGCGCGATCATAGAGTTGTTGCGTCAGCGCGAGGTCTTCCTGGGCCGCGGCGAATTCGGCCTCGCGGCGGAGCGTCTCGTAGAACCCGCGCTTGACCTGGGCCACCAACCGGGCCACGAACAGCTCCTGCTCCGCGGTCGCGGCGCGCAGGGCTCCGGTCGCAAGCTCGCGGCGCAACGCGCGTTGGACGGGAAGGTCGATCCGCTGGGTGATCGATAGCGTCTGCCCGATGCCGGTGCCGGCGCCAGGCTGCCGCGCCGATACGCGGCCAGTCGTGAATTCGGCTTCGGGATTGGGATAGGCTTCGGCGCTCGTAATGCCGGCCCGGGCGGCATCGACGCCCGCGGCCGCGGCATCGACGCCCTTGTTGCCCTGCAAGGCGAGAGCCAGCAGCTGGTCGAGCGTATAGGGCTGCGGCGCGGCCGCCGCGAGCTGACATACGCTGGCCAGCCACACGGATAAAACGACGAGTGTGACGGATTTCATGATCTTCAAGAATGGGAACGCGCGGCGGCCCAAGGCCACCGGCCAAGCACCCGCGGCAGCCACGGCGCCGCGGGCGGAAACGGGAGATCAAGCCGTCAGTGACGGTGGCCGGTCGTGCCGGAATACCGGCGCCGATTCAGGCTGCAGCGGGACCGCGCAGGCCCGCGCGTCGGACAGCGAAGGCGCGACCACGACCAGGCACAGGGGAAGATCGAATTCGTGGGGATCGGGCGGCGGCGCAGACGGCAATTGTTCATTAGCTGCACGCCGGCAGGAAAAGGTGTCGATGGCAACGTCGCTCCAATCGGGCTGGGAAATTTGCTCGACGACCTCGAATTCCTCGTAGAGCTCGAACTCCCATCCCGGCAGCGCCGGCATCGCGGCAACGGGCGCCGCATCCAAGAAAGAAAGTGCCACGGCCGCAGCATTCGCGCCGGCCGTCCACGGGACGTTCGCCGGCGCCTCGCCAGTGGCCCAACTCTGCGCCTGGCTGGTCGCAGCGCCGGCTTCATGACGGCATGCCGCAGCGCCCGCCCACACCCATTGGAGGGGCAAAAGCAGCAGAAAAAGAAGCAGGAGCCGATGACGCATGTGCAGCATTTTAGGCGCTGCGGGGCTTTTTGCAATTCGCGCCCATTGCGGGCCGCCGGGCCATTGACCCTTGCCTCTAGCGTTCCCGCGCCGCACACACCAGGGGCGGCCAAGCGATGGGGGGAGAATTCGCGCTCCAAGACATACCGAACCGTAATATCTCGGTAATGCTTCCGTTGGGGGCAAGCCACGGGCACGAACTGGCGACGCCGTTCAGGCGTCCTGCTTTACCTCCCAACTTGCGGACACCAAACCAATCCTAGTGGGATTCATGGTTGCCTTTTCCCCGGGCTGGGGCGGAAAGCGCACGTGCAATTGACCCCCCCCGGTGTTCCGGTCGAAATGAACCGTGGCATGCAGGTGACGCCGGCGCAGCCATGTCGCTGCATACTTGATTTGCAGCCTACCGGCCTCGCCCCGTTGCTCGAACCGCAGGATCAAATACCGGCTGCCTTGCCTTCCGTAGGCCCTGAGCTGTGCTTCCAATTTTTGCAAGCCAAGCTCGGCACGACCCCTCCATGCCGCATCGAGCCTGGCTAAGTCCTCGAAACTTATGTCGCCTTCCATCGCGCTCCCGCGGAAGTGATCCGCCCTGACGAAAACGACTATAAGTGCAATGCTCGAGCGCAGCTAGATGACTATGCGGATGAGTCGTGCGGCTGCCGGAGTGCTGTTTTTGCATGAACCCACGGGACGGTCTCAGGCATAATCGGCCACGGGCGGGCAGGCACACGCGAGGTTGCGGTCGCCATATAGATTGTCCACCCTGCCCACGGGAGGCCAGTATTTGTGCTCGCGCAAGCGCGGCACTGGATACGCGGCCCGCTCGCGCGAATACGCATGTGGCCAGGCGTCCGCGAGCAGCACCTGCGCCGTATGCGGTGCGTTCTTGAGGAGATTGTCGTCGCGGTCTTGCGTGCCGGCCTCGATCTCGGCAATCTCGGCGCGGATCGCGATCATGGCTTCGATGAAGCGATCCAATTCGGCCAGGCTTTCCGATTCAGTGGGCTCCACCATCAGCGTGCCCGCCACCGGAAAACTCATCGTGGGCGCATGGAAGCCGTAATCGATCAGCCGCTTTGCCACGTCCTCGGCATCGATGCCGCAGCGCTGCTTGATGGGCCGCAGGTCCAGGATGCATTCGTGGGCGACGTAGCCCCCGCGCCCGGTATACAGCACGGGATAGTAGCCAGCCAGGCGCCGGGCCACATAATTGGCATTGAGGATGGCCACCTGGGAAGCGCGGCGCAGTCCCTCGGCACCCATCAGCGCGATATAGGCCGCCGAGATGGGGAGAATGCCGGCTGAACCGAACGGCGCGGCCGCCACCGGACCGCATGCCGCTTCCGGGTCCGGCCGGCCGTCCTCGCCCAGGACTCCCGGCAAATAAGGGGCAAGGTGTTTCCGGACCGCGATCGGGCCCACGCCCGGCCCGCCCCCGCCGTGCGGAATACAGAAGGTCTTGTGCAGGTTGAGGTGGGATACGTCCGCGCCGATGCGCCCCGGTCTGACCAAGCCCACCAGCGCGTTCATGTTGGCACCGTCCAGGTAGACTTGGCCGCCCGCGGCATGCACGATCTCGCAGATCTCCCCGATGGCATCTTCGAACACGCCGTGGGTCGAGGGATAGGTCACCATCAAGGCCGCCAGGCGCGAACCGGCCTCGGCCGCCTTGCGGCGCAAATCCTCCACATCCACGTTGCCCTGGCGATCGCAGGCGACGACCACCACCCGCATGCCGGCCAGCTGCGCAGAAGCGGGGTTGGTGCCGTGGGCCGAGGCGGGAATCAGGCACACGTCGCGGCACGATTCGCCGCGCGCCGCATGATACGCGCGTATGGCCATCAGTCCCGCGTACTCGCCCTGCGCGCCCGAATTAGGCTGGAAACTGATCGCTTCGTAGCCGGTAATCTCGCACAACGCCCGGCCGAGCCGGGAAATCAGTTCGCGGTAGCCCTCGGCCTGCCACGCGGGGGCGTACGGATGCAAACCGGAAAACTTGGGCCACGTAATGGGCATCATCTCCGCCGTCGCGTTGAGTTTCATGGTGCAGGAGCCGAGCGGGATCATCGTCCGGTCCAGCGCGAGGTCCATGTCGGCGAGCCGGCGCAGCCAGCGCAGCATGTCTGTCTCGGACCGCACGGAACGGAAAACGGGATGGGCGAGTATGGGCGAGGTCCTGGCCAGCGGCGCGGCGATGCCGTCCCTCGCAGCGGCCAGCGCGGTGTCGACGGGGGTGGAAGGACGGCCGCAACCTTCGGCGAATACGTCGATGAGCGCCTGTAAATCGTCGCGCGTCACCGTCTCGTCGAGCGACACCGCAAGGTGGCCGGCATCCAGCCTGCGCAGGTTGATGCGCGCCGCCTGCGCCGCGCGCACGATGGCCGCGGTGTGGGCGCCGGTGCGCAGGTGCAGCGTATCGAAGAAAGTGGGGTTCTCCGCCTGCACGCCCATCTCGCCCAAGGCGGCGCGCAACGCGGCGGTGCTGCGATGCACGCGCGAGGCGATGAGGCGCAGCCCGTCCGGGCCGTGCCAGACCGCATACATGGCGGCAATAACGGCCAGCAAGACCTGCGCGGTACATATGTTGGAGGTGGCTTTCTCGCGCCGGATGTGCTGCTCGCGTGTCTGCAAGGCCAGCCGCAAGGCGGGCCGGCCGGCGGCGTCGCGCGAGACGCCCACCAGGCGCCCGGGCAAATGGCGTTTCAAGGCATCCCGGCAGGCCATGAACGCGGCATGCGGACCGCCGAAACCGAGCGGCACGCCGAAGCGCTGGGCAGACCCGATGGCGATATCGGCCCCCCATTCGCCGGGCGGCTGCAGCAGCGCCAGCGCCAGCAAGTCGGTCGCGCACGCCACGATGCCGCCGGCCGCCTTCACCTCGGCGGCGACGGCCTCGTGACGGCGCACCTCCCCGGTGCTGCACGGGTATTGCAGCAATACGCCGAAGCAGGCCGGCACGCCGGCCGTTTCGTCCCCGACGACGAGCTCAATGTCGAGGGCGGACGCGCGCGTGCGCAGTACCGCGATGGTTTGCGGGTGGCAACCGGACGATACGAAAAACACCTTGCTGGCGCTCGACGCGGTGCGCCGCGCCAGCAACATGGCCTCGGCGGCGGCCGTGGCCTCGTCCAGCAACGAGGCATTGGCGATGTCCAGGCCGGTAAGGTCCGACACCATGGTCTGGAACACCAGCAACGCCTGCAGGCGGCCCTGTGAAATCTCTGGCTGGTAAGGCGTATAGGCCGTATACCACGCAGGATTCTCCAGGATGTTGCGCTGGATGACGGGCGGCGTATGCGTGGCGTAATACCCTAGGCCGATGTAGTTGCGGAACAACTGGTTGCGATCGGCCAGGCCGGCCAGCTCTGCCAACACTTCCGCCTCGGCCTGCGGCGCGGGAAGGTCGAGCGGGGCGGACTCCAGGATGCTGTCGGGCACCACCCTGCGTATCAAGTCGTCGAGGCTGTCGGCCCCGACGACGCGCAGCATCTGCGCCTGGTCTGCCTCGGAAGGCCCGATGTGACGGGCTGCGAATGCCGCTTCGTTCTCGAGCGCCTTGAGCATGGGCGTCCTCTCCGTTGCCTGCGATGGATGGCAAGCCATTCCGGGCGGGGTTGCCGGGATGCGGCCCGGCGGCCGTCTTCGGTCAGCCCGCGTCGACGGCGGCCTGGTAGCCGGAGGCGTCGAGCAAGCCCGCGGTGTCCGCCATGTTGTCGGGCTTGAGCTTGAAGATCCAGGCGGTATAGGGCGACTGGTTCAACAGCTCAGGGCTGGCCGCCAGCTCTTCATTGAAGGCAACGACCTCGCCCGCCACGGGAGCGTAGATGTCGGACGCAGCCTTGACCGACTCCACGACGCCGGCGGTCTCGCCCGCGCGCAGCTTGGCGCCGACCTTGACGTCACCGACGTAGACCAGGTCGCCCAACTGTTCCTGCGCATGGTCGGTAATCCCCACCAGGAGCAGGTCGCCTTCGGCGCGGATCCATTCGTGAGTCTTGGCGTACTTGAGTTCGGGAGGGAGATTCATCGGTGGCGATCCTGGTAACGGGTACGGGAGAATTGTATTGGACGCGGGCGAGGCCCACCGGGTCACGGCGCCGAGGTCTCCATGACCTGCCCCCGTCGCACGAAAGGCAGCCTGCAGGCGAGCGCCGGCACCCGACGATCGCGTATTTCTACCTCGACCCGGTCGCCCGGCGCCACGCCCTCCGGCAGGCGCGCAAAACCGATGGACGTGCCCAGCGTCGGGGACATGGTGCCGCTGGTGACGAGCCCATTGCCAAGCTCGGTGTGGACAGCCATGTGAGGCCGGATCACGCCCCGGTCGAGGAGCTTGAGCCCGAGCAGCTGCCACTTCAGGCCGAACGCAAGTGCGGGACGGCCGACGAAGTCCCGCTGCGGGTCGTGGTCCGATACGGTCCAGGCCAGCCCGGCCTCGGCGGGCTGCGTCAGCTCGTCCATGTCCTGGCCGTATAGGTTGAGGCCGGCCTCGATGCGAAGCGTGTCGCGCGCGCCCAGCCCGCACGGCTTGACGCCGCTGCGGAGCAGGTCTGCCCACAAAGCCGGCGCTTGGCCGCCAGGCAGCATGATCTCCACGCCGTCCTCGCCGGTATAACCGGTGCGCGCCACCAGCATTCCATCGACCATCTCGGAGGCGAAAGGATGCAAGGTGCGCACAAGTTCGCCCAGGCTGGGCCGGACCTGCGCCAGCCGCTCGCGGGCATTGGGCCCCTGGACGGCAAGCGTCGCGAGCTCGCGCCGGGGCTCGATCGAGACCTCGTAGCCCCCCGCCTGGGCCACGCGCGCCATCCAGACCAGGTCGCGGTCGGCCGAGGCAGCGTTGACCACCATGCGATAGTGCTCCGGCGTGAATAGATAGGCGATCAAGTCATCCACCACCCCGCCTTGCGGATTGAGCATGCAGGTGTAGAGTGCCTTGCCCGGCTCGGCCAACCGATCCACGTCGTTCGCCAAGAGATAACGCAGGTAGGGCTTGGCATCCGGCCCCACGACATCGACGTTGAGCATGTGCGACACGTCGAACATGCCCGCATCGCGTCGCACGGCATGGTGCTCCTCGATCTGGGAACCGTATGAAACCGGCAGGGACCATCCGCCGAACTCAGTCATCCTCGCGCCGAGGGCGAGGTGCTCGGCGTGGAGGGGCGTTTGCTTGGGCGATCGTTCTGCAGTCATGCGGATCCCAGGAGCCAAGTTGGGAATGGTAGGCTGGCGTTACCCGCGCACGGCGGTCCAGGCGGCCGGTTCGGCGCCGGTACGCGTGCCCTGCATCGAGCTCCCGTCCACCTTCCCGCGATAGCGCACGCCGTTCACGGTGAACGAGATCTCGTCGCCGTGCAAGCGCGCATCGCTGATCGGGGCCGAACCCAAGGTTCCGCCCAGGCGCTGGTATTGCTGCGTGAGCTTCAGCTCTTCGCCGCCCAGCTTCCACGTGCCGGCCACCTTGGCCGGCACGATCCACAGCAGCGCCGTGCACCAGCCCTGGCAGTCCTGGGTGACCGTGGCCTTCTCGTCGGGCTCCCAGTCGCCCATCGGGAACGTGTTGGAAACCACCCGCGTGCCGGGCTTGAGCTCGAGCAGGCGTGGCCGCAGTTTTTCGTTGATGGTCGGCAGGAGGAACAGCGTGATGACGCTGGCGCGGGACAGGTCGGTCTCGAACAGGTCGCCCCGCTCGAACGTGGCGCGATCGGCCACGCCCGCGGCCTGCGCGTTGCGCCGGGCCAATTCCACCATGTCGGGGTTGTATTCGATCCCGTGGGCGCGGACGCCCCGCTTGGCAGCGGTGATCACCGTACGCCCGTCTCCCGACCCGAGGTCGATCACGTAATCGGCGGGCGTGACCTTGGCCATGTCGAGCATCTTGTCGACCAGCGTCTGGGGCGTGGGCACCCACACGACGTCCTTGCCTTCCTGTCCGACATCGGGCACGTAATCGGAAGCCGCACCGGCTGCACCCGTGAACGCCAGCAGCGCCGAAAGCGCTGCCGCGATGGCTGGCCTGCGGAAGCTGGCCAAGGGCCGGGCGCGGCGGCCGAGAGAAATGGACTGCGACGAACTACCCAGCAACGCGAGCAACATCGATTTCCCCTTCTGGTAACGATTCGATTGGACGGAACGTGGGTGAGTCGAATCTGATTGTGCCTCAATGTCGCCGCAAAATCAGCGTCCGGCGCGCAGGCCCCGGGCCGCAGGCACGGGCGACCCGCAAGGCAACATGGTGCGCAGCATGTGCACGAGTTTTTCCGCAGCGGGCGACAGGGCGTGGCCGGGCAAGGTGATGATCGCCATGTGCCGCGACAGCCGGGGACGCACGATTCGGAGCCTTCGCACGCCGGGAGCCAGCTGCTCCGGCAATGCCGTCGAGGGCAGGATGGCTGCCCCCAGCCCGGCGGACGCCATGGCGATCAGGGTTTGCGAGTGCATGAATTGAAAACGCGCCGCCAGGCGCATCCCTTGGGCCGCCAGAGCTTCCTCGACGATCGTGCGTAGTGCGGTTCCCTCTTCCAGCACCAGCAAAGGCATGGCGGCCAGCGACTTGAGCGTGATCGATTCGCGTTCGTCGTCGAGCAGGCTGCGCGGAACCAGCGCCACCAGCTCATCCTGGAACAGGGGTTCGAAGCGAAACTCCGCGGTGTCGGTTGTCACGCTGATGCCAAAGTCGACTTCGCGCCGTCGCACGCTCTCGTACAGCGCTGCGGCGGTGAGCTCCCTGACGGAAACCTGGATTCCGGGGTAGCGGCCCTGGAATGCGACGAGCACGCCGCCCAGGTATGCCCCCGCGACCGTCGGCGCGCAGGCAAGCGAGATGCGGCCGCGCTGGATGTCGGCCGCCTCCTTGATGTTCTGCAATCCCGTCTCGACCTCTTGCAGCGCCCGGCGCACGCATTGCAGGAGTTCCTCGCCCTCGCGCGTGAGCACCACCTGGCGCGTGGTTCGGTGAAACAAGCGCAGCCCCAGCTGTTGCTCGAGCTTGCGGACCTGGCTGCTGACGGCCGAGCCTGACCGATGCGCACGGCCGGCCGCGGTACGGAAGCTTTGGCTTTCACCTACCAGCATGAACGTATGCAGGAGCTTCAGGTTCACCGAAGCGATGGGATCGCCGCCTATTGCCATGATGGGAATGGAAAGTCCGTCACGGCGAGATTGTAAGGAAAACCAAAACAATCCGGAAAATAATTTCGTTTGTTGATTCTTCGGTGAATTCCTACACTGCGCGCAAACAACGTCCTGCCGCATACCGACATTCCCTGGAGCGGACACACCTTGCCGCCTTGGCACGCGCGGGTTGAGGTCGCGGCGAACACGGAGACACGCCATGCATCGTTCACGTTTTTCCGGGCGGCGCCTGCTCGCCTTCTGCAGCTGCGCCGCCGTGCTCATGGCCGCCCTTCCCGCCGCGGCCGACGAGGGATATCCGACCAAGCCCGTGCGCATCATCGCGCCCTTTCCTCCGGGCAACTCCTCCGACGTCGCCGCACGATTCCTGGGCGAGCAGCTCGCCGCCCGGCTCGGGCAGCCCTTTGTGGTGGAAAACAAGGTGGGGGCATCCGGGCAAGTCGGCGCCGCCTACGTCGCCAAGGCCGATTCCGACGGCTACACCTTGTTGATGACATCGACCTCGGCAACCATCAGCCCGGCCATTTACAAATCCATGCCGTTCAACATCCTCGAGGATTTCACGCCCATCGTGCGGGTCGCGGTGGCGCCCATGGTCTTGTTGGTCAAGGCAGACGCGCCTTACTCCAGCCTCGAGGATTTCGTCTCGCAGCTGCGGCGGGACCCCAGCCGCTATACCTATGCGACCGCCGGCACCGGCACGATCCAGCACCTGGCCATCGCGGCCTTTCTCTCGCGCATCAAGACCGACGTACTCGGCGTCCCATACAAAGGCAGCCCGCAGGCGCTCACGGACCTGATAGGCGGCCAGGTTCAATTCATGTTCGACGCCGTGCTGTCCGGCCGGCCCCACGTGGAGTCAGGTCGCCTGAAAGCGCTGGCCGTGGCCAGCCTCGGACCCATCCCCCAGATGCCAGGGGTCCCGGCGGCGGCGCAATCATCGCTGCCGGAGCTCAAGGATTTCGAAATCGAAGGCTGGGTCGGGCTGCTCGGGCCCAAAGACATGCCGCCCGGGGTCACCCAGCGCCTGAACCGCGCGATCACCGACATCCTCACCTCGCCCGAGATGCAGGACCGGCTCGCCAAAGCCAACATCGCCGTGGCGCCCGTCAACACGCCGCAGCAATTCGCGCAATTCCTCCGCACGGACGCCAAGCGCTGGAAGGACATCGTCGAGGCTGCCCACATCCCCCAGGAATGAACGTGACTCCACTGCTGGACGCATCCCTCGCCGAACTGTGCCGGCTCCTGCGCACCGCCTCCGCCGCCGCGGCATGCGAAGCCATGGACGGACGCGGCCACTTGTCGCCCGACATCAGCGCGCTGGTGCCAAACTTGCTGTGCGCAGGCCCTGCCTACACCGTGCGCGCGCCGGCCGGCTACGGGGACGAAATCGTCCGTGCGGCCGACGAAGCCCCGCCGGGCTCGGTCATTGTCATCGACGTCGGGCCGGCCCAAGACGTTTGCACCTGGGGCGGTACCGGCACCGCCGTGGCGCGGCGCCGTGGCATCGCCGGCGTCGTCAGCAATGGCCGCGTGCGCGACATCGCAGAAATACGGCGCGCGCGCTTTCCTGTGTTCGCCCGTGGCGTCATCGCGAGCGGCTGGGCCCGCGGCCGGCCGGGATCCACGGGAGACCCCGTTTCGGTAGGCGGCAGGATCGTGCGCGCGGGCGACCTGATTTGCGCCGACGACGACGGCGTCGTCGTCCTCCCGCAGGACGAGGCTGCCACCGTCCTGGACCGCCTGCAGGCGCGCCTGGCGTTCGAACGTGAAGCCTCGCGCATCGTGGACGCGGACGGCCGATATGCCGACGTCATCGCCGCCAAGTCCCCTCGCATCGAATAACCCCCTCTCCGCACGCACGACGACTGATCGCCGCGCAGCCCCCATCGCCATGCATCATGCAGCCCTTCGGCCACCCCAGACCGCCGCAGAAAAAATCCTTGCCCGCGCCAGCGGCAAACCCTATGTCCGCCCCGGCGACATCATCGCGCCCGATCCACAGCTCGTCATCATCCATGACGGCTTCGTCGAATCGGCATACAACGAGCTGGCCGGCCTGGGCTATCGGCGCATCGCCCATCCCGAACGCGTCGTGATCGTGACCGACCATGAAGTGGCCTACGCCACGCCGGCGGGTGCGATGCGCGGCGCCCGCCTGCGCAAGATTGCGCGCGAGTGGGGAGTGGGCCGCTTCTTCGACGCGGGACGCGGCGGCCATGGCCACATATTCCCCATCGAGGCGGGCTTGGTCCGCCCCGGCATGTTCTTGTCGTGCTACGACATGCACTGCACGAATTTCGGCGCCATGGGCGCGCTGGCCTGTGCGCCGGGCCCGGAGATCGTCTCGGTCCTTGCCACCGGCACCGTATGGGAACAGGTGCCGCGAACCGTCCGCTTGACCTTGCACGGACCGGTGGGCCGGGGAGTCACCGCGCGCGACGTAGGTTTCTACGTCACCACGCTATTTGCCAGCGGCCGGCTATGTGCGTACGACAACCGCATCGTCGAGCTCGCCGGCAGCTACGTGGAGGCGCTTCCACTGTCTGAGCGCGTCGCGCTCTGCAACTCCTTGACCGAGATCGGCGTTGCCAACATATGGTTTCCGCCGCCCGCCGGCGCCCCGGAGGAAATGGTATCCAGCGACCCCGACGCGCACTTCGAAGCCGAACTGGAACTCGACCTGGGCCACCTCCCTCCCCAGGTCGCGCTTCCCGGAGGTCCGCATCGGGGCGTAAACATCGAGCAGGTCGCCGGCACGCGCGTTGACCATGCCTACATCGGTTCCTGCGGCTCCGGCATGTACGAGGATTTCGCCGCCGCGGCCGCACTGCTGCGCAACCGCCGGATCGCCCCGCACGTGCGGCTGCTCGTCGTCCCAGGCACCGTAGAGACTGCGCGCCGGCTCGCCCGCGATGGCCTGATCGACGTATTCCAGGAGGCCGGTGCCATGGTGCTACCCGCCGGCTGCGGCCCGTGCGCCGGCGGCGCAATGGGGCCGCTGGCCGACGGCGAAACCTCCATTTCCACGGCAGCGACGAATCACGCAGGCAGGTTCGGCTCCAAGAACGCCCAGGCCTACCTGGGCAGCCCACTCACCGTCGCCGCCTCGGCCCTGGAGGGCCGCATCGCCGACCCCCGCGCATTGCTATCGGACGCCCCCTAGCCATGACCCACTCCCTTATCCGCTCGGGCCGCTGCCACGTCTTCGGCAACGACATCCCACTGGACGACGGCCTCATTCCCTTCGACATGGCGATCCAGCGCATCGACGACCCGGCCCGGCTGGTTCCCGAGCTATTCAGGATGATGGACCCGGATTTCCCGAGGCGCGTGCAGCCCGGCGACATCATCATCGCCGGTGAAAACTTCGGCTGCGGCAAACCCCATTTCCAGGGCTTCATTGCCATGGCTGCGCTGGGACTCTCGGTCGTCTGCGCCTCCATGCCCTACAAGACGCTGCGCGGTGCGATCTCCAAAGGCGTGCCCGTCTTGACCGGCCTGCCGGCCCCTTGCGAGGCATTTCGCACCGGCGACCGAGTCGCGGTCGACTTCATGCGGGGGGCCATCTCCAACCTGGAGAATGCGCAATGCCTGGCGTTGCCGCCGTTGTCGCCCCTGCTGGCCGACACCGTCCGCCGCGGAGGCACGCGCGGCATGCTTGCGGCCTGGCTCAACGAACATCCCAACATGCGCGTGCCGCGCCAGCCGGCATCTTAGACCGCGCGTCCGCACGCAACGCCCGACGCCCACGCCCACTGGAAGTTGTAGCCGCCCAGCCAGCCGGTCACGTCCACGACCTCGCCCACGAAATACAGGCCTGGCACGGACCGGGCCTCCATGGTCTGCTGGTCCAGGTCGCGCGTGTCCACGCCGCCGCGCATGACTTCGGCCTTCTTGTATCCGGCCGTGCCTTGCGGAACGAGCGTCCAGCGCTTCATGCCATCGGCGATCTCCCGCAACAGCTTGTCGGGAAGATCCGCAATGCGCCGCTCGCCAGCCCCCGGGTGCGCGACGGCCAGCCATTGTTCGGCCAGGCGGCGCGGCACCAAGCCGGCGAGGACATTGGCCAGGTGCTGCCGCCCGCCAGTCTTGGCGCCGAGCAGTTCCGCCGCGAGATCGATGCCCGGGGCGAGGTCCACGACGATGGCCTGGCCAGGCTGCCAATAGCTCGAAATCTGGAGTACGGCCGGCCCCGACAACCCACGATGGGTAAACAGGAGGCCCTCGCGGAACTCGGCCACGCGCTTGCCTTCCCCGGTGCGTATCCCCACCTCGAGCGCAATGCCAGCCAGCGGTGCAAAGGGCCGCCAGGCAATGGGGTCAAACGTCAACGGAACCAGCGCCGGCCGGGGCTCGACGATGCGCAGGCCGAACTGGCGGGCGATGCGCAGCCCGAAGTCCGAGGCGCCTATTTGCGGCACCGGCAACCCGCCTGTCGCGATCACGACGCGTGCGGCGCGGACCAGGCCCGAGGACGTCCGCAAGGCAAAGCCGCCCGCGCTAGCGTCGATGGCGTCGACGGCGCAAGGCATCCGCCACGAGACGTTTCCCGCCTCGCATTCTGCGCGCAGCATGCGGATGATGTCTTCGCTCGACTCGTCGCAGAACAGCTGGCCGCGATGCTTCTCGTGCCAGGCGATGCGATGCCGCGCGACCAGCGCGAGGAAATCCTGCGGCGTGTAGCGCGACAGCGCCGAGCGGCAGAAGTGCGGATTCTCGGAAATGAAATTGGCCGGCCCGGCGTCGCGATTGGTGAAGTTGCAGCGGCCTCCGCCGGAGATGCGGATTTTCTCGGCCAGCTTGCGTGCGTGATCGATCAGTACCACGCGCCGCCCCCGCTGGCCCGCCACCGCCGCGCACATCATGCCGGCGGCGCCAGCGCCGACCACCGCTACGTCATAGGCCGCCCTGGGCGGCCTGGAGGAAACCATCAGGCGTCCTTGACGCAGTCCACGTAGAAGCGCAGCTCGCCGTTGGGAAGCACCTCCTCGACCAAGCCGTGGATGTCGGTGCCGAACCCGGGGAACTGGGCGTTGAACTTGCGTGCGAACTGCAGGTACTTGACGATGGTCGAGTTAAAGCGCTCACCGGGGATGAGCAAGGGAATGCCGGGTGGGTAAGGGGTCAGCAGCACGCTGGTGACGCGGCCCTCCAGGCTGTCGATGTCCACGCGCTCGATCTCGCGGTGCGCCATCTTGGCAAAGGCGTCGGACGGCTTCATCGCGGGCACCATGTCGCTCAGGTACATCTCCGTGGTCAGGCGCGCGACGTCATAGGCGCGATACATCTCGTGGATGCGCGTGCACAGGTCGCGCAGGCCCACCTGCTCGTACTGCGGGTAATCGTGGCAGAACTCGGGCAGGATGCGCCACATCGGCTGGTTCTTGTCGTAGTCGTCCTTGAACTGCTGCAGGGCAGTCAGCAACGTGTTCCACCGGCCCTTGGTGATGCCGATGGTGAACATGATGAAGAACGAATACAGGCCCGTCTTTTCCACGATCACGCCGTGCTCGGCCAAGAACTTGGTCACGATGGAGGCCGGGATGCCGGTCTGCCCGAAGGTACCGGAGACGTCCAGCCCAGGCGTGACGATGGTCGCCTTGATCGGATCCAGCATATTGAAGCCGGGCGCCAGCGAGCCGAAGCCGTGCCATTCGGCATCGGTCTCCAGCAGCCAGTCGTCGCGCTCGCCGATCCCGTCCGGAACCAAGTGATCCGGGCCCCAGACCTTGAACCACCAATCGTTGGCGCCGAACTCGGCCTCGACCTTGCGCATGGCGCGGCGAAAGTCCAGCGCCTCGAGGATGCTTTCCTCGACCAACGCCGTGCCTCCGGGCGGCTCCATCATCGCGGCCGCCACGTCGCAGGACGCAATGATGGCGTATTGCGGCGAAGTAGAGGTGTGCATCAAGTACGCCTCGTTGAACACGTGCCGGTCCAGCCGTCGCGTCTCGGACTCCTGCACGATAATCTGCGACGCCTGCGAGATGCCCGCCAACAGCTTGTGCGTGGAGTGCGTGGCGTAGATCATCGCGTCGGTGCTGCGCGGCCGGTCCTTGCCGATGGCGTGCATGTTCTTGTAGAAGTCATGGAAGGCCGCATGGGGCAACCATGCCTCGTCGAAATGCAGCGTGTCGATGCTCGAGCCCAGCAGCTCCTTGATCATCTCCACGTTGTACACCACGCCGTCGTACGTGCTCTGGGTGATGGTCAGGATGCGTGGCTTGCGGTTGCGCGCGTCCTTGGCAAAGGGGTTGGCATCGATCTTCTTCTGGATGTTCTCGGGGCGGAACTCGTCCAGCGGGATGGGGCCGATGATGCCGAGGTGATTGCGCGTGGGCCGCAGGAACACCGGCACCGCGCCGGTCATGATGATGGCGTGCAGGATGGACTTGTGGCAGTTGCGGTCCACCACGACGATGTCGCCCGGCGCCACGTTGGCATGCCAGACGATCTTGTTCGAGGTGGAGGTGCCGTTGGTCACGAAGAAGCAGTGGTCCGCGCTGAAGATGCGCGCGGCATTGCGCTCGGAAGCCGCCACCGGGCCGGTATGGTCCAGCAGCTGCCCGAGCTCGTCCACCGCGTTGCACACGTCGGCGCGCAGCATGTTCTCGCCGAAGAACTGGTGGAACATCTGCCCGACCGGGCTCTTCAGGAAGGCCACGCCGCCGGAGTGTCCGGGGCAATGCCAGGAATACGAGCCATCCTGCGCGTACTTGACCAGCTCCCGGAAGAACGGCGGTGGCAACGATTCGAGATAGCTCTTGGCTTCGCGGATGATGTGGCGCGCCACGAACTCCGGCGTGTCCTCGAACATGTGGATGAAGCCATGCAGCTCGCGCAGGATATCGTTGGGAATGTGGCGCGACGTGCGCGTCTCCCCATAAAGGTAGATGGGGATCTCGGCGTTGCGGAAGCGCAGCTCGCCGATGAACGCACGCAGCTTGGCAACTGCGTTGGCGACGTCGTCGGGCATGCCGTCGCCGAACTCTTCGTCGTCGATGGACAGGATGAAAGCGCTGGCGCGGCTCTGCTGCTGGGCGAAGGACGAGAGGTCACCGTAACTGGTGACGCCCAACACCTCCATGCCCTCGGCCTCGATCGCCGCGGCCAGGGCACGCACGCCGAGCCCGGATGCATTCTCGGAGCGGAAATCTTCGTCGATGATGACGATGGGGAAGCGGAATTTCAATGCTAGCTCCCCCCTACGCGCTTTGCGCGCCCCTCCCACGGAAGGCATGGACGGACTGGGGGCGCCAGTTCCTCAGTGCCTTGGATGGAAGAGCGCCGGCGGCAGGGATCGAATCGGTTGAACAACGGCCGGCCGCGGGACGAGTCGCCTCGCATGTCGCTCCCGGGCACGGAACTACTCACAACCCAACAACCATGGCGGGCGACGTTACGTCCTGGGCAGCGTCACGCCTTGCTGCCCCTGGTACTTGCCGCCACGGTCTTTATACGACGTCTCGCAGACCTCGTCGCTCTCGAGGAACAGCATCTGGGCGCATCCCTCTCCGGCGTAGATCTTGGCCGGCAGCGGCGTGGTGTTCGAGAACTCCAGCGTGACGTGGCCCTCCCATTCCGGTTCCAGCGGCGTGACATTGACGATGATGCCGCAGCGTGCATACGTGCTCTTGCCGAGGCAAATGGTAAGCACATTGCGGGGAATGCGGAAGTACTCGACCGTGCGCGCCAACGCAAAGGAATTGGGCGGAATGATGCAGACGTCGCCCTTGAAATCCACGAAGGATTTCTCGTCGAATGCCTTGGGGTCGACGATGGTCGAGTTGATGTTGGTAAAGATCTTGAATTCGTCCGCACAGCGCACGTCGTAGCCGTAGCTGCTGGTGCCGTAGCTGACGATGCGCTTGCCATCCAGCTCCCGCACTTGGCCAGGCGCGAATGGCTCGATCATGCCTTCGGCCGCTGCACGGCGGATCCAGCGGTCGCTTTTGATACTCATGGGACGGGGCCTCGTCGAATGACGCAAGGAAGAAAGCTGGGAATTGTACCCCCCGGCGGGGCGTCCGGAACGGCGCCGCGGGCCGCCCGCGGGATTCCGGCAACACCTTGCTCCCGCCGCCAGGACCGAAGGCCTGCACCCCGCGGCATCAGCGCGAGGCCGGGGCCTCCAACCCCGCCGCCATGAAATCCAGCATCCGGGAGAGGGTTTGGGCGACGCCCTCCTCCGAGACGGGCGCGGCCTTCACGTCGGGCATGAGGCGCGCGACGCGGCCGTTGTCGGCGCGGATGTACATCATGCTCCCGTAGATGCACTGCAGGCGCACGTAGAGCTCCTCGCGCGACAAGTGCGGGCAGGCGCGGGCCAGCAGGTCCACGAATAAACGGGCCACGTCGTCGTGCACGCCGAACACGATGTTCTTGACGGCGGGGTCGGGCTCCACGGAACAGATTGCCGACAACCGGTTGAACCAGGCCCCCTGCTCGGTCTGCCCCAGGCGCATGCCAGGCCCGATGAAGGCCTCGAGCACCGCGCGCACGTTGGGGCGCGCCGCGGGATCGGCCGGGCAACAGGCCTGTAGCAGCGCGCGGCGCTCTTCGTTCATGCGTCCTGCCCGCGCTTCGAATATGGCGCGCAGCAACCCTTCCTTGGTCCTGAAGTAGTAGTGGACGGCAGCCATGTTGACGCCTGCCGTGGCGGTGATCGTGCGCAGGGAAACGCCGTTGTAGCCGTGTTCGGCGAACAGCCGCTCGGCGACGTCCAGGATGCGGGCGCGCGTGGATGCGGCGTCGGGAGTTTCGGCAGGAGGAAGCGACATGGGCGGGACGATTCGGGGAAAAGTGGTTGTTTTTTCTATGTTACCCGGAAGCGGCGCCACCCTGTTTCAGTCAATTGATTAAATCAGTCGTTTGACTAAACCCTTGCCACTTCTTACCATGAAAAAAAGACACCTTGCAGGAAGGACACCGCCTCATGAACGGAAAAATCCGCCGCGTCATCACCGGCCACGATGAACAGGGCCGCTCCGTGGTGCTGGAAGACGGCTACGCGCCCAACGTCAGGCATGACGCCAGCCGCCCCGGCTACTACCTGACCCAGCTGTGGCAAACGCCGACTGCCCCCGCTCCCATCGACAACGGGCCGGACCCCACGCTCGGCCCGGTATCGCTGGCCCCGCCCCCGCTGGGCACGGTCGTGCGCATCATCGAATTCCCTCCCGCTTCGCTCGAGCTGCGTGATGTGGACGCCGAGGCAGCCAAGCAGGCCTTCGCGATGTTCGGCGGGCAGGACGCGCTCACCGGACATGGCGGCAAGAAGCGCCACCCCTTCATGCACCGCACCGAAACCATTGACTACGCCATCGTGCTGTCCGGAGAGATCACGATGCTGCTCGACGACTCGGAAGTCACGCTCAAGGCAGGCGACGTGCTCATCCAGCGCGGCACCAATCACGCCTGGACCAACCGCACGAGCGAACCGGCGCGCGTGCTGTTCGTGTTGATCGACGGCAAGTTCGACGCAGACATCGCCCGTCACTTCTGACCCTTTCCCCACGTCCAATCCAAATACGGGAGACTCGACATGCAAATCCGCAAGCTTCTCTTCGCTCCGCTGCTCGCCGCGGCGTGCGGCGCGGCCGCCGCCCAGGACTATCCCTCGCGTTCCATCGAGGTTATCGTGCCGTACTCGGCCGGGGGCAGCGTCGACGTCATGGCGCGTGCCTTCACCCGCGAACTCGCGGACATCCTTTCCACCCAGATCGTGGTCAACAACCGCGACGGGGCGGGCGGCACCATAGGCGTGGCCGCCGTGGCCTCGGCGCGTCCCGACGGCTACACGGCGCTCTTCTCGCCCTCGTCGCCGCTGACCCAAGCCCCCTTCCTCATGGGCCGCGTGCCTTACCGGCCCGAGAGCATCGTCCCGATCTGCCAGATCTTCGAGAACCCGTTCGTCATCGCGGTACGCAAAGAATCCCCCATCGGCTCGCTCAAAGACTTGCTGGATGAGGCGCGCCGCCGGCCTGGCCAGCTGTCTTACGGCCATGCCGGTCCCGGGTCGGTGCCGCACCTGGCGACGGCCAACCTTGCCAAGTCCACGGGCGTCAGCTTCAACGAGATCGCCTTCCGCGGCGACGCCCAGGTCATTCCGCAAGTCCTGGGCGGCCATCTCGACTTCGGCGCATTGGGCGTCTCCTCGGTCGTCGGCAAGGACCTGCGCATCCTCGCCGTGTATGGCGACAAGCGATTGCCCGGCCTGCCCGACGTGCCGGCCATCACCGAGTTCGGCGTCAAGCATGCCGTCATCGCGCGCAATGGTCTCTACGTCAATGAAGGCGTGCCGCAAGCCGCCCGCGACAAGCTGCAGCAGGCCTGCCACGCGGCAACGGAGAAGCCGGGATTCCAAACTGCCGCGCGCCAGCTCTACCAGCAAGTGAACTATCTCGACGGCGCCACCTTCGCGGCCAAGCTCGCGGGCGACAACGAAACCAACCGTGCGCTGATCCAGTCGCTCGGCCTGCTCAAGACGGGCAATTGACGATGGCCGGCTTCGAAATCATCGATCCGTCCTTGCGCGCCTTCGTCGAAGTCGACGAAGGCAGCGACTTCCCCATCCAGAACCTGCCCTACGGCATCTTCTCCGGTGCAGGCGGCGGAAAGCGCGCTGGCGTCGCCTTGGGCGCGTGGATCGTCGACCTCCTCGCCCTCGAGCAGGCTGGCCTGCTGCCGGTCGACCCGGCGCTCGCACTCTTCGGCCACGGCAGCCTGAATGCCTTCGCAGCCGCCGGCCGGCCCGTCTGGCGCGCGGTCCGCGCACGCCTGGCCGAGCTGCTGTCGGGCATTGACCCGCGGTTGCGCGACGATGCGGCGCTGCGCGCGCGGGCGCTGGTGCCGATGGACGCCTGCACGCTGCACCTGCCGTTCGAGATTGCGTCCTATACGGACTTCTATTCCTCGGAAGATCACGCCACCAACGTGGGCAAGCTGTTCCGCGATCCAGCCAACGCACTGACGCCGAATTGGAAGCACATGCCCATCGGCTATAACGGCCGCGCCAGCTCGGTCATCGTGTCCGGACGCGATTTCCACCGTCCCATGGGGCAATTGCCGGTGGCCGGCGACGCGCCGGAATGGGGCCCGTGCCGACAGCTCGACTTCGAGCTGGAAACCGCTTTCTTCGTCGGCAAGGAAAGCCACCTGGGCGAGCGGCTCGCCCCGGACGAAGCGCCCGAGTACATCTTTGGCATGGTGCTGATGAACGACTGGAGCGCGCGTGACATCCAGCGCTGGGAATACGTGCCGCTCGGCCCGTTCCAGGCCAAGGCCTTCGCGACCTCGATCTCGCCCTGGGTAGTAACCCTGGACGCGCTCGAACCCTTCCGTGCGCCGGCGCCAGAGCAGGACCCCGCGCCCCTGCCCTATCTGCGGGAAAGCGACCGCCACGCCTACGACATCGAGCTCACCGTGGAGCTCAGGCCGCAAGGCGGCGAGGGCATGGTCGTCACGCGCAGCAACTTCCGGCACCTGTACTGGACCATGGGGCAACAGCTCGCGCATCACACCAGCAGCGGCTGCAATGTCCGCCCGGGTGACCTGATGGGCTCGGGCACGATCAGCGGCCCCACGCGGCAGGCGCGCGGCTGCCTGCTGGAGATCACGGAAAACGGCAAACGCCCGTTGACCCTGCCGGACGGCTCGACGCGCGCCTTCCTGGAAGACGGCGACGAAGTCGTCATGCGCGGCCACGCCAAACGCGGCGCACTGCGCATCGGCTTTGGCTGCGTCCTCGGCCGCGTCCTTCCTCCCTGGCCATGACGACGGACAGCCGGAGGGAAGCTCCCGGCTTCGTCCGGCTCAATCGTCGAACAACACGTAGTACAGGAGATCCAGGCCGTTGAGGGTGCCGCCCTTGACCACTGCCGAGAGGCCCCGGGACAGCCGGTAGCTCAGCTTGACCACGCCGTCACTGCCCGACAGGGCTTGCTCGAAGCTGGCGTACAGGCGATCGGTCAGGCGCTTGCCGACCACCAGGAACTGGCTGTTCGACAAGGCATAGGAAGACGACGTGCTGTCCCCCGCGACGGTACGGTCCGGCAGCAGGCCGCGCGAGCTGCCCACGTTGCCCGACCGCACGCCGATTTCGTCCAGCCCCAATTGGCGGGATATGGGCTCGCTGCCTTGCGGGCCGAGCAAGGAAGTCGCGGCGCTCAGCAGCAGCGTCGCATCCGCTCCCCCGCCGCCTTCATCGGGCCCCCGGCCCAGCAAGAGCCAGGAGAGTTTTTCCACGTCACTGACCTCGGGCGTGGAGACCAGGGCGATGCGCGGATGCCGCGCCGTCCCGCTGATGCTGACCCCGGCTTCCACCCGCGGCCCCACGCGCACCGCCACGATGTCGAGCAAGGGATCGTCGATCGGCCCCTGGAAGGTCAGCACGCCGCGGCGCACGGTCAGGGTCTGGCCATAGGCCTCGAAGCGACCGCCACGCGTGCGCACCGTGCCACTCGACGACAAGGCACTCGCCGTCCCGGCGACGCGCAGCTCTCCGGTCACGCCCGTATCCAGGCCATAGCCGCGCAGGTAGAAGCGGTCGCCCAGCTTGACGCCCACGTCGATTGCGATGCCCAGCGGTTTCTTGCGAGCGGGGTCCCCACTGCGCTGCAGGTAGACGTCGTCTGAGAGCTTGGGCGGGGCTTGCGTGCCCAGGTCCACCCAGCCGGTATCCACCTCGAACTGCCCGGCGATGCGCATGCGGTCCGGGATGATGTCCATGTCCACCTTGCCCGATCCCGCCACGAAACGATCCGCGCGCTGGATCACCGGGAAGCGCTGGGCCCTGAGCGCAGCGCTTCCCGACGATTCGGACAAGCTCCACTGCGCCGTCATCTCGAGCTCCCCGCCCTCGCTTTCGTTCTTGATCCAGGATTGCACGCGCGAATCGCGCGGGTTGACCCGGATGACGCTGGGAAAGCGCAGGGAGTCCAGGACGATGCGATCGTCGTGCAGCGACGCTTTCAGCGTCCCCTCGAGCAGCCGCACGCCATCGTCCAGGCGCACGACGCGTATGCCTTCGCCATTGAAGCCTCCGGACGCCCGCCATTGGCCGGCCTCTTGCACCACGCGCGCCGCGCCCGCCAGCTTGCCGCCCACTTCGACGCTGTCGCCGGTGAACAGGCTGATCCAGCTCAGATCCTGCAAATCGAGCTTGGCCTCGACGTTGGCAGGCCGGTCGCGGTCCAGGCCGATGGAACCTTCGCGCGCGACCACGCCGGCTTGGCCGTCCACGCGCACCGTGCCCATGCGTTGTCCCTCGATGCGTCCCGTCAGCACCACTCGGCTGTGCCCCGCATTGCCGTCCGGCGTCGCCTGGACCTGCGCCTCAAGCGCGCTCAAGCCCAGGGCGAAGGGCGGCGTGCCCGGCACCCATAAGTCCCCGCTCCGGCGCCGGATGCCGGCCGTCCCCTGCAAGGCACCGGAGAAACGCAGGTCCCAGTCAGCGTCCAATACCAGCATCCGCCCCGGTGGGATCGTCTTGCCGCCCATGGCTTCCATCAAGATGTCTGGCGTCCAGGTCAGGCCTTCGGCGCGACCGCGGGTCTCCCAGCGGTCGCCGGCCCCGCGCGACCCTTCGTGCACCAGTTTGCCCTGCTGTCCGCCCGGGAGCTGGAGCGTAATCCGGGCTGGGCCCACTTCCCATTGCCACTGGGGTGCCGGTGCCGCCGGCACGTAGTTCAAGCTCACCGGCGACTCCAGCAGAATGCCCAGCGGCGCCCGGACGAGATCCAGGCGCGAGAGCGCGCCGCGCCACCCGGTGGTGCGCGGATCCTTGCCCGTGCTGCCCCAGCTGCCGCTGAACGCGGCCTTCAGCGTCGCGGGCGCCGATCCGTCCGCCGGCGTGAACTCGGCGTCCACGGTGCCGTCGTGGCGGGCCATCGTGCCCTGCAACGCCAAAGTCGCCTGCTTCATCACGGCCTGGGGCGCATCCGACACCGCAAGACGCTCGATCCGCAGGTCGAGGTCCGCCGGCGCGGCGGCAAACCCGCCCTGGACGCGGCGTGCGTTCGACGAAGAAGTCGCTGCCCCCAGGTTGGCACGCCCTTGGGCGCGCCCCACGCTCACCCCGCCCGGCACCCGCAGCTCCCGGGCGTCGAGCGTCATGTCGAGGAAAGGCGCATCCAGCGTCTCGCCCAGGACGCCGCGTGCGGTCAATTGTCCGTTGAGCAGCGGCGAGAGCGCCGCCAGCGACGGCGCATCGAGGTCGAAATGCAGTCTGTCGCGAGGCCGGCCGAATGCCCCGCGCGCCTCCAGCCGATTGCCGCCGGCGCTCAGCGCCGCATCGACACGCTCGATCCGCGGCCCCGCAAATGCCAGCTCCGCACGTCCGGCCAGCGGCTGCTTGTTCCAGCGGCTGCCCTCGTCGATGCGAAGCGCAGCCTTGCCCGCGAGCTCGGGCGCGAGCGCGCCTTCGACCGTCGCCGTCGCAGACACGCGCGCGGGAGGCAACACGTCGCTGCGCACCCAATGCGCCGGATCAAAACGGTCGAGCCGCAGCTCAGCCGTAAAACGCTGGGGCTCGGCGAGCTGCAACTCAGCTTTGCCCTGCGCCCTCGCCTCGCCCGCGGACAACACGGCTTCTGAGACCTGCAAGACGGATTCGCGCACGCGCGCCGCGAGCTTGAGCGCGAGCGGCATTTTCCCGGAACGATCGGAAAGGTCCGCAGCGAGGGACTGGACCGCCGCATCGGCCTCGAATGACAAGACCCCGGCCAAGCGGGTAGGCATCGCCGCACCGTGAATACGCGCAGCGTCCACGTTCGCCGCGCGCAGCTTTCCCTGCACTTGGCCGAAGGCATCATCGGGACGGCCGGACCGGCGCCAGCTCACCTGCCCATCCAGTCTTCCGCCGCCCGCCACCTCGATTGCGAGTTCGTTCAAGTCCAACGCATCGAACGTTTCCACCGGTACGCTCAAGCGCGCCGAAACCGCACTCACGGGCACCCCGTCCCGGTCGACCGGACGCGGCGCGGCATTGCGCACCGCAATCGGGCCTTGCAGCAGGGCGGGCCCCGTCCCGGACGACATGGCCAACTCGGCATCCAGGCTGAGGGCCGCCGCCGGCGCCCCCGGAACCCAGGCAGCAGGATCGACGCCCTTTAGCGCGAGCCTCAGCCCTCGCAGCGGGAATCCGCCGAGCAACGCGGCCTGGCCTTCGGCGTCGATGCCCACGCCGGCGCCGTCTCCGCGCACGGTAAAGGCCAGCTGCCCGAGCGAGCCTGTCCCCTTTGCCTCGATGTCGAAAGCGCGCTCGGCCTGCCTGCCACCCGCGTGCAGGGTCGCGTCGATCGGGAAAGGCGAGGCCGCGCCCAGCCTCGCTTCGCCGCGCAGCGTGGCCTCGGCTTGGGGTGCGGAGATGTGCAAGTTCGTGAGCCAGACTCGGTGCTCCTCGCCCGACGAGCTGGCCCGCAGGTCGAGGGAAGACAAGGCCGCAGGCAATCGCTCGCCGTCAGTCTCGATGTCGAGCGCGCCGAGCGCGAGCCTGTCCACGTCCAAGGCCAGCGGCAACCGCAGCGACTCGGGCGGTGGTGCGGGCTCGTCCGAGGGACGCAGGTTCAATCGCACGCGCCGCGCGGACAGCTCTGCCACGTGCAGCCGCATGCCACCCAGCGCGCGCCAGCGCACGTCCAGGCGCAGGCGCTCCACATCAGCGTCGAGGTCCGGCACGCGCACCGTCAACGCATCGATCTCGAGGCCGGACCATAGCGATCCGCGCACGCCCTCGGCGCGTATTTCACCGCCGGCCAGCCGCCCCCCCATGCGCAGCGCCCATGCGGTGCCGCCCGAAGTCGACGCAATCCAGGCTGCCGCGCCGGCGAGCGCCATCGCGCCCGCGGCCACGGCGCCTGCCAGCGCCCATGGCCACCGGCGACGACGCCGGGCAGGTTCCGGATGGTCTGGGACAGACGGACTCAAAATGCAATCCCCAAGGAAAAATGCAGGCGGACGTTCTTATCGCGCACCGCGTAGGCCAGGTCCACGCTAAGCGGGCCCGCGGGCGTGCGCACGCGCAGGCCGGTGCCCACGCCAGTGGCGAGCTTCATCGAGCCGAAGGTCGACGCCACGTTGCCGGTGTCCACGAACAGCGCCGCGCCGAAGCGTTCATCGAAATACCGCGTGCCCTCGATGCTGGCCACGAAGAGTACGGCGTCGCCGAGCACCGCATTGCCCACTTCGCGCCCCAGGCCGAGGTAACGGTAACCGCGCACCGAACGCGCGCCACCGGTGCGGAACGCGAAGTCATCGGGAACGCGGTTGAGGTCCCGCGCCCAGAGGCGGCCGACTTCGCCGCGCACCGTGATCACGTCGCGCTTGGTGGGCGACCACCAGTACTGGCCCCGCACCGAGAGCCGGCCGAAACGGTTGCGCGCGTCGAGTGCCGTGCCCACGCCAGCCCCCAATCCGAGCAAGGTTCCTTCGCGCGGATCGTATTTGTCGTTGACGTCGCGGCGGATCAACTCGGCCGTGGCGGTGGCGTTGTTGGCAGTAAATGCATTCAGGCCGTCGATGTCCGTGCGCTCGTGCGAAAGGCGCGCCCCATAGCGGGTCTCGTACTCGACCCGGCTCTTGAAGCTGGCGGGGTAGGTCTTGGCCCGGATCGCCCCGACAGCGAGCCGCCGCACATGCACGCCCTGGATATCTGAATCCTGCGCCAGCACCCCGAAGCTGTCACGGAATCCGTTCTCATTGGGGACGAGATGAATGTCCGCGTACCCCAGCCGGCGCAGCCGGTCGAGCCGCACCCCGGTTTCGAGCTCGACCGCCTGTCCGGCCACAACGTTCTGGCGATAAACGGTTTCGATCCGGGGGCCGGCTTCGTCGTCCACGCCGAGCGCGACGCTCATGCGGCGCGGCCGCGACTCGACCACGTCGGCCACCAGCGGCAGCGTCAAATGAGTGGGCCCGCGATAGGCCGGTTCGGTGCGCGTCTGCTGCGAGTCCAAGCTCTCCGGCATCATGCCCGGATCCTCTTCCGGGTTGGCCGATATGCCAGTACGGTCGACGTCGAGCTTGGCGCCGGAGAAAAAAGGTGCCGCCTGCAGCGTCTGCTGCCACTCGACCATGCGCGCACGGTCGTAGGGCTCACCCGGACGGATCCGCACGTAGCGCTCGACAACGCCGGCCGGCACGCGCTTGAGGCCGCGCACCTCGACGCCCGACAGGCGCACTGCCGGGCCGCTGTCGAGCTTGACGTGGAGCACGGCCCGGGACCGTTCCACAATGATATCGGCGGCGGTATCGACGAGCCGGGCCGCAGGAAAATCGCGTTCCGAGGCCGCATCGAGCAAACTGCGCTTGGCGGCCTCCCATTCGTCGTTGCGAAACGGCGAGCCCTCCTTGAGCCCCCAGCTCGACCGCAGCTGCTCCGCCCGCTCCGCGTACTCGGGTTCGGCCAGCGCGCCGAGAAAAACGATATCCACGGCCTCCACCACCGTGCGCTCGCCCGGTACGATGGAAATGTCCCAGGTCGGCCCGGCGACGTCCGTCCCGGCCTCGAGCTCGACCTGCGGCGAAAAATATCCCTCGGTGGCGAGCGCGTCGATCGTCGCCTCACGGGCACGGCGGCGCAGGCGTATGCCTTCTCCGCCGTCTTGGTCGTCGGCCATGGCTGCCATGCTGTCGACGGCACGCGTGACGGCCTCCAAGGCGCTCGCCGGCAGGTCGCCAGGATCGATGGTGACTTCAGGTCGCGCAGCGAACCCTGGACGGGCCAGGCCCAGGGCCAGCATGACCGTCGCCAAGGCCAGGCATGCGCGGGCAGGCGACGGGCGGCGCCCCGATCCGCCCACCGTGCGAAACAGCCGCATCACAAATGCGCAACGGCGGAGAGGTTGACGCACGCGGCCCCGGTTCGGACTCCGGTTGCCGAGCGGGGATCGAAATCGGTCTCGCCACACAGGGCCCTGCAGACCCGCTCCACTGACAAACTCATGACGCTTCTGCCGTGTTGAATCAATCGCAAGCATAGCGGATCGCCCATGCCTGCTGGGAACGGCCCAATAACGATTGTTTTCAAGCAGTATCCGGCGCCGCGCATGGCCCTAAGTAGGATTGCCCATTTGGAATATGCCCGCGGTGGGCTATGCTACGGGGTCCTCATAAAACAGTAGGCGGTGGAAACCGGTCAAATGAAACCGGTTTCCCGGGCGTTGCTGGCGTTTTCCAGGCAAAACGGGAAAATGCCGGGCGTCCGCCCAATCTGCCTGGAAATATGGAAATTGGCTTACTTTTGATTTTGTTCCTCGCCAATGGCCTGTTCGCCATGAGCGAGATCGCGGTCGTCACCGCACGCAAATCCCGCCTCCAGCAGCGGGCGGACGAGGGCGATACCCGGGCCCGCGCCGCACTGGAGCTCGCAGAACACCCGACGCAATTCCTTTCCACTGTCCAAATAGGCATTACCTCGATCGGCATCCTCACCGGTATCGTCGGCGAGGGCGCCTTGGCGCAGCCGCTGGCCGAATTCATCCGCCGCTACATTCCGGCGCTGGAGCAGGCGGCAAGCGGCATCGCGCTGACGGTGGTCGTCATCGTCATCACCTTCCTGTCCATCATCATCGGTGAACTGGTACCCAAGCGCGTCGGGCAGATGCACGCCGAGGCCATCGCGGGCCTCATCGCCGCCCCGATGCGGGTACTGTCGTGGATCGCCACGCCTTTCGTGAGGCTGCTGTCGATGGCCACCGACTCGGTGCTCAAGCTGATCGGCGCGAAAGAAACCAAAGACCAGCTCGTCACCGAGGAAGAAATCCAGGTGCTGATGGCCCAGGGCGCCACGGCCGGCATCTTCGAGCAGGCTGAACAACAGATGGTCCGCAACGTCTTCCGCCTGGACGAACGGCGGCTGTCGTCGCTAATGGTTCCGCGCTCGGACATCGTATACCTGGACGTCAACGATCCCCTGGAGGTCTCCAAGGCCAAGATCGAGAGCTCGCATTACTCGCGTTTCCCCGTGGTGCGCGACGACCTCTCCGACGTCATTGGCTTCGTCCGCGCGAAAGACCTGCTCGCCCAGCTCATGGCGGGCGAGCCGCTGGACCTGACTGCCCGCCTCACGCCCGTGCTATACGTGCCGGAAACGTTGACCGGCACCGAGCTGGTCCAGAACTTCCGCGACTCCCATACCCAAACGGCGCTGGTGGTGGACGAATACGGCGACGTGCAGGGCCTCGTCACGCTGCGCGACGTGCTCGAAGCCATCGTGGGCGAATTCCACACCTCCACGTCGCCTGAGGAACCGTCGGCGGTAAAGCGCGAAGATGGCTCCTGGCTGCTCGATGGGCTGCTCGACGTCCACGAGCTGGAAGACATGCTCGACCTGCCCAACCTCCCGGAAGGCGATTCCGGCACCTATCACACGCTCTCAGGCATGTTGATGCTGTTGCTGGGACGCATTCCGCAGACGGGCGAACAGGTCGACTGGGGCGGATGGAACTTCGAAATCGTGGATATGGATGGCAAACGCATCGATAAGGTCATCGCGACCCGCATCCCGCAGGCCGAATCCGAAAACGAAGCGTATTGACGCATTGAAAAAGACCTCGCAGGCCCCACATCCTGCATATACTACGCAGGCCGGCGCCTGGCAGCGCCCGACCGCTCCGCGCGCCGGCTCCGTGCCGGTTCGCTGCCCACGTCCCCGAACGCCTCGGGAACTTTACGATCCAGCGGCCGACCAACAGGTTTGTCCGCCTCACCCTGAGCCGCGCGCCGGCTGCACGCTAGACCTATGATCGACACCATCGCCAAGCTGCTCCGCACCGTCTTCGTGGCAATCATCGCCCTGGTCGGCATGATCATGGCCGCCATACTCGTCGCCTCCACGGCGGTAGCCCTGGCCACCGTTTATTTCGTCGCCAAGCTGCGCGGCAAGCCCTTCGTCGCCAAGACCATTTGGCAGCGCTCGCAAAGCAAGTGGGGCTTCGGCGCAGATGCAGCGGCCGGCAGCCGCGCTGCCGGCGAGCCCGCCCGCAGCGGCTTTGCCCGCCGCATGAAACGCAGCGACATCGTCGACGTGGAAGTGCGCGACATTCCCTGACTCGCCGCAGCCAGGTCGCTCGACCTCCTGGCGCACACCCGGCGGACTCGTCACCATCATCGCCGTCGCGTCGCTACCGCGACGGCGAAGTCATTGACATCCTCCCCGGTCTGAAGGCCGGAGATTCCTACGGCGCTCAGGAGCGGCATTGAGCCGCCCCTGAGTCGCTTCGGTGGGTTCCTGCTGCTGGCGACCCTACTGCAT